>Ga0208459_1000096_pt1 | contig 115461 bp, 112 predicted proteins | sample AD_UKC087_MetaG_FD_184433 | JGI IMG/M metagenome (GOLD analysis project Ga0208459, IMG submission 184433) | Active sludge microbial communities of municipal wastewater-treating anaerobic digesters from USA - AD_UKC087_MetaG (SPAdes) (version 2) | ecosystem: Engineered > Bioreactor > Anaerobic... | reverse complement strand
GAATTATCTTTTGCTTCACCATTTTTTCATTGATGCTTAATCATGCCTTTGTTCAGAAGGTCATGGCAGAGCAATACGAACCTGCTCTCTCGGCTATCGTTTTATTCGGGATGCCTTTGGTAAAAGAGATAAAACAATACAAAAATTTCAAAAAGGATGAATGTCTTCAAAAATATCTGAAGGCCATACCGGCCAAATCATTTCTTTTGACTGCTGCCAGTCTGTCAGGGCCGGATAATACATTTAAATACAGACAGCGGAATCTGGAGGAACAGATCGTTGTTATCTTGGGCGATAAAAGCAAAGAGGAAGCCAAAGCTTTTTCTAAAGCCGTACCGCTCTGTATAGAATGGGAGGGCATGAGCGAAGGACCGCTTAACGAGGCAAATTTTGTGGATAACTGGCTGAGCAATCGTCCCGGCACACCTATCGCGCCGTTTCTTTATCTTTTCAAAGCGCATCGGCTTCGCGCCGCATTCGAAGCGGCAAAATTCGGAAACGAAAAAGGTCTCTGGCCGATTCTGGCTAAGAGATATAAAGAATCTCTGGAAAAGGCTTTGTCCTTTGGTAATCCGCTGATTTCCTGCATTGCAAAAGACATGGAGGCGCAACCCTATGTTTATCTGGAAGGTCATGGAAAACCGTAAGAAAAAAAATGCCATAATCTTATGTTTACTGGTTGTGTTCGGATTCATCATTCCGTCCTCCGCCCCAGCCTGTTCCTGCGTTTGGAAGGGGCCGTTTCTTACAGCGGCACAAGACGCGCCTTTGGTTATCATCGGCAAGATTCTGCGTCATCATCCCGGCAAATCTCCGACTATGGATGTTTTGGTGCTGGAGACGCTCAAAGGCGGCATTCTGGATTCGGGCATGAACATTCAAATGGGCGACGGCATGTATTGCCGGCCGACGGTGGATGTTTTCCCCGTCGGTTCTCGGTGGGTATTGGCGATCAACGGAGCGGGCGCCAAGCCGGGCGATGGCTGGGCCATATCCCATTGCGGCGAATACTGGCTCAAAATTGAAGGGGAAAATGTCACAGGAAGCATTGACGGCGACATGAAGCAGGTCAAAAGAATGCCGCTCAAAGAATTCAAAAACAGATTTCTGTATCCCAAATTCAGCCAAAAATTTTCCGGTCGGGTCGAGGCGGGCCAAGCGTTTCGCCGCGCTTTCGGCGGACGATTTGAATTTATTCTCGAACCGATGGCGCAAGGTTGGGAAATCGTCGTCAAGGAATTCGGCAGAGATGAAAATCTGGCAAGACTCACGCCGCCGTTTCACTTCGCCCCCAATCCCCGTGAAATAGAAGGCTGGCATTTTTTAAAAAATCCTTCCCAATGCGCCGACCGTCCCTACAATGCCGATGCAGGGCCGGAAAATCCCCGGAAGTTTATATTCTCGCCGGAAGTGGGAAAAACAATCGCCGGTCCTGATTCCAACAAGGCATTCATTGACGAAAATATTAACGCGGTGAAAAAGTTCGGCAGAGGAGAAATGAATATCAAAAAATTCAAACTTGCGCTCGGCACAGACGGCTGCCCCAGAATAGAATGGCTGGAATTTACCGTCAAGATCGATGGCGGATATTAATCAGAATGTATCAATATAACCGGATTACAGGAATAAATTCATGACGACTTTTAGCGAAGCACATGCGAATGTAGCGAAGGAACTTGCGAATGCGAGTGTTACAACGTTCACTTTGGATGGTTCCGTTCATCCCGGTACGGTGGTTGCGGCAACCGCACGGATGGCAGGGACTTATTTGTTCAGAGCTTTCCGGCTTAACCTGTCCGGCGTGCAACCGGGTCAGGCGGTTCTTTTTGAACAGGCCAATGAGCAGACGCAGGTGATGATTCGAATAGCCGCGGCTATCGTCGCAGCCCTAGGCATCACCCTTGATAATACACGGGCCGGGGCACCCGTTGACGAGAAACATCAACCCCGTCTTTCCTTCCTTGAAACTCAGCAAAAACTTGAGCCGCTGTACAGGGAAATCACCAACCGTAACGCCATGTCCGACTATGACGGCGCCCGGGCTTCGGCCGTGGCCGCCGCTATGCTGATTTTCCAATGCTCTACAATATTGGAACCGAACACGGGATTTAACATATTAAGTTATGGCATTGTCGAAGGCACAAAAACCGCTCCCGATCCTGTCCTACTTGAAGGCGGGTTTTAATCATTGCGCCAACTATTTAAAAGATTGATTTCATTTAGTAATAATTGTAAACATTCAAATCAAACAGATAAAATTATTTTGAAAGAAACAGTTGCTGTTTGCAGGTTGATACGGAGTGTATAAATAATATCAATGAATTCAGGGACACAACACTTAATTATTAAAATGATCTCCACGCTCATACTTAGCTTTTTGTTCGAAAGCTTTGCATGAGCAATCATCTTGAAGGATGAATGGATATGAAGGATCAGGGTGAACTGTTTGGCGGTTCATACCATTGGTGGCCACCGGAGAAGGACCACATCTTCTTATTTAAGGCCAATCCTCTTCGTCTTGATTACTTTGAGAGTTTCATCAGGAGCTGGAATGGTGTCAAAATTCTTGATGTGGGTTGTGGTGGCGGCTACACGTGCGAATCCCTCGCTCAGCGTCAGGCTGTCGTATTCGGCACGGATATAATGGAAGAATCGCTTCGTCAAGCACGCGATCACGCCGTTCAGGAAAATCTTTCTATAGATTACAGACTTTGCACTCCGGAGAAACTTCCCTTTGACGATGCGGAAATGGACGCGGTTACCTGTTTTGATGTTCTGGAGCATGTACACGATAAGCAGATGTTGCTCTCGGAAATCTACCGTGTTCTTAAGCCGGGCGGCTGGTTTTTCCTGGATACGCTCAACAAGACATTCCGGGCCAAGGTGCTGACCATTTGGCTTGGTGAGATCCTTTGCCGTTTTATTCCTCGGAGGACTCATGACTGGCAATACTTCATCAGTCTTCAGGACCTTCAACGTCTCGCGAAAACAGTCGGGTTCGGCGATATAAAATTTGCCGGCATTCAATTGGACTTGCGGCGACGTAATAAAAATAGTCTGCCTGTCCGGATTTCTCTTCAAGGGAGCACTTCAATCATCTACTTCGGCACAACCATGAAGCCCTTGAGTAGAATATGAGGAAAATTCGGGAAGACATAACATGGAATTGTTTATTTGCTTGTTGACGTTTTGTGTTAATATTTCGTTAGGAAACATATTTGTATGCAAACATCGAACAAATCTTCACGAATCATAGCTCGGACCATTCCTTTCTGGGGCAAGTATTTCCGCATTGCCGTAAAGATTCCGCTTCTTGGAAAAATGACCGTCATGTCCAACAAAGCGCTGGGGTGGTTTCTTCCCAAACTGTCGATTCTTGGTTTCCGTAAGGAAGCTTCATACGAAAATGCCATTTGGAACTGGGAAATATTTCTCGATTTGATTGGCGCTGACTATGATGTCGAGTCAACATCTCCGCAATCAAAAACTTATTATATTAAGAAATGTCCTGCCGGACATTGTCGGCTGCAACATCTTGAAGCCTGTAAGGTTACCATGGAACTTGATAACAGCCTGGTTGAAAACTCCGGAGCAAAACTGATAGTTGATAAGCGATTTCCCATCGATGGTATTTGTGTGGAAAAAGTCGTTGCCAAAAATGCGTAAACATTTTTAAAGATGGACATAATGAGTAATACATTGCTTATTGTTATCGTTGGCGCTTCATTTGTTATTGTGGCACTTTTTTTTCTTTATAAGTTTCTGTTGCAACTTTCCACCAAGCCGGTTCTGGAAATAAGCCTTGTACCGACTGATAATCCCCGATGGTCGCATAAGAAAATAATCACAGAATTAACAGATACTTTTAATGCCCACGGTTTTGATTTGGCCGGCCATTATGATTGCCCGGAAATGCCGGGTGTCAAAATAGCTGGTTTTGTCAAACCATCCGAACAATTAATCGGTGTACTCTACGATCATCCCATTGCCGGAATATGGGAGGATATTTGTATTGAATATAACGATGGAGAAAGCCTTACGGTTTCCAACGCGCCTATGGGGCAGGAAATGGATCATATGCCGCAATCAACAAAAATTTATATGAAGGGAAGTGCGTTGGATGAACTTATCGCGAAAATTCTGTCCGAGAGAAAAAACAAAGGGCGGAAGACAATAACCAAGGAGAATTTTTCTTCGAATTTCGAGGAAGCGTATAGAAAGGAAATGAACTGGCGCATGGAACGGGGCGGGCCGACGGCACTCGAAGTAAAGCGGGTGGCCGATGAGATGGGTGTGCCTCTGGACAGCGCAAAGATGCAGGCGAAAACGCAGCAATTACAAAAAAAATGGATGAAAGAGAAGAACAAGCCTAGGAAGGTCAGGAGAGAAGTGGTTGAGGCAGTGCTGCCTTTAGAATATCAAAAGCCGGAATCATTCAGACAAATGATGGAACAAAAAAGCGAACCCATGCCGCAGATGAACATGCCGGTAGTGCCTGTTTATTTTGTCTTGATTGCGGCAATGAGTTACTGGTGTTATTACGGCTTTCAATACAACAAAGTCCATGGGCCGGTGCCTCTGACAGATTTAGTTATCTTTTTTGCAGTCTTTCTTATTCTGTTCATTATTCTGGTTTATATATGGTCTTATAATAAACAGGTCAAAATGTGCCCTTATCTTAAACGTGTTGCCGATATGAGCCCGGGAGCTTTTGTATTCATATCCGGTAAAGTTCCCACACTGTTTTATGCCAGGGAAGGGTGGATCGGGAAACTTGTATTTTGGATGGGAGGAGATAGTACGCCGGGGACGACCAGTCTGGAAGCAACAACAACACGTTCCGGCGGATGGTTGTCGATTCGTCAGAAGAGTTTAATTGGCAGGATATTCGATCGTTCGGATGAGGACAATATTCCATTACCGGAGAGCGATTTCAGTAGAAAATTCACCATGTCGGGTTCGGATAAAGTATTGGCTCAGAAACTGCTCGGTGCCGATATCGCCGGACTTGTCATGCGTTTGGAAGAGTTCGATAAACCCTTTATTGATATTGACGGCAGGTCGGTTGTCGTTAGAATCGATGGTGAATTATCCAGTCCGCGCAAGGAAGCGGAGTTGAAAAGATTTTTGGCAATTGCAGAAAACATTATTGATATGGTTGCGCAACTCGGACAGTGAAAAAGATGACGGATTGGAATTTGGATATTAATTCATGGCCGGGTCCCAACCGAAAAAAATGGAAAGGCTTGCGGGACATTTTTCAGGAAAGTCCTGACGGTAAATATCTTGCGGTTCTTTATTCCTGCAGCGAGATTGATATACATAAAGAAGTCGGCCATTTCGCTCTTTTTAAGGAGCCGAAGGATTCACCACGACTTTTAGTACGCCTCCGCGGACTTTCTTGTCTTGTTTCGTACACTGAAGGAAAAGACATCCAATGGATTGAGAATCGGTTCTGTGTGGTGACTCCATATAGCTTTAAGCCCGACTTTTCTTCATCGGGACAGCTTAATCAGTTTTATGGAACAATGATTTTTGATGTGCAAGAGTGTAAGGTTGCCTACATTCCCGGCGCTTCGTCAATCGAAGTCATATCGGCTTTTCCTGATGGTCTTTCATGGAAAAGCTGGAGGCGGTTATTTTGTTGGCCAAAATTGCGGCATAAACGATGAACCAAGTTAAAATAAAAAAAATTTAAAAACGGGGGTATACTTTATATTAATGAAATATTTTGACTGAATGCTCAAGTCTAAGTATAAATTTAAATTAACATGGTAAAGAACAAAACGTTGGCTCATCATATAATGATCGGAGGTTTTATGAAAAAAATAGGAACGATTATTCAAAAAGTAATCATTTATTCTCTAATTTTACTGATGACCGCTGTGCTGATAATGGCTACCATCGAACTGGGATACTATATTTTCAAGTACGTACTTGAATCCGACTATGCCGTCATCAACCTCAACCAGCTAATGGAACTCTTCGGAATCTTTATGCTGGTGCTGATCGGCATTGAGCTTCTGGATACCATCAAAGTTTATCTCAAGGAAAATGTGATGCACGTGGAGGTGGTTGTCCTGGTGGCCATTATTGCGGTTGCCAGAAAGGTTGTAGTGCTCAAGATAGAAGATATCGACGGCATGAAAATCATCGGCGTCGCATGTATTATCGTGGCTTTGGCTGTCGCGTATTACCTCATCAAGCAATCCGGCATGATCTGTTCATCAGACAATAATGAAAAAGACAAGATCGTGGAACAAGAAAAATGATAGGACAAGATGTCAGGATGCAATGATGATGCACCACATATTTGATGTTCCATAATAATTCCATTGTTGATGGATCAACGGTTTAACGGAGACTTGGAGGATTTATGAATCTCAAGCCTTTACTGGAGCCGAAAACCATGGCCGTTATTGGCGTGTCGGCGACGAACGAACGCCATCCGGCTAATGTCATTTTCGATAAAAATCATCACCGCTATCCCGTGCAGGTTTTCGCCGTTAATCCGAAAGGCGGGCAGCTTCATGACGAAACGCTGTACGCGCGCATCAGCGATCTTCCGCAAAAAATTGATCTGGCTGTGATTGCCGCGAGAGCTGAATTCGTTCCTGACGTGTTTACGCAATGCATCAAGGCGGGCGTGAAGTCAGCGGCCGTGGTATCGGGCGGGTTTACCGAAGGCGGACGCAAAGATTTGCAGGATAAAATTGTCGCCATGGCCCGCGAAGCGGACTTTCCGTTTATCGGTCCGAACTGCCTGGGCATTTTTTCGCCGCTTCATGTGGATACGTTTTTTCTGCCGATTGAACGCATGATCAAACCGAATTACGGATCCGTCGCTTTCATCAGTCAGAGCGGCGGCATTCTGGTTGATCAGATGATAAAGTTCAGTCAGCAGGGCGTGGGAATGTCCAAAGCCATCAGCATCGGCAACAAGGCTTTCGTGAAAGAAATAGACCTGCTGCGCTATTTGATGACTGATCGGACGACGAAAGTTATTGCTTTTTACGTGGAAGGTTTTGCCGAAGGCGAGGGCAGGGATTTTGTGCTGGCCGCGGAGGGGGCGCCCAAACCGGTTATCATCATGAAGTCCGGCAAAAGCGAGGCAGGGCACCGCGCGGTATCGAGCCACACGGCGTCCATGGCGGGTGATTATGCCAGTTTTAAGGCCGCCATCGCGCAGCACAACATACTGGAAGCGGCGAACGAGCACGAACTGGTTTCTTTTTGTGAAGTGCTCAGCGTCTATCAGCATTCTATAGGCGGCAGGATAGGAATCATCACGGCTAGCGGCGGCCACGGCGCCATGGCGGTTGACGCCTGTGTCGCGGAAAAAATGTCCGTCCCTGAATTATCGCAGGAAATTCAAGATGACATGAAAGCCGCTGTGTCCGAAAGCGTCCAGACGATCGCGTCTTTCGGGAATCCGGTTGATTTGACGGGCAGCGCGACAGATGACGATTTTGTTGCCTGCGCCAAAGTCATGGGCGCGTCCGATGAGATTGACTGCATTGTGTTTCTCTTGCTGCCGTATATTCCGGGTATCACGCTGGATATCGGCGTGAGGCTGAGTCAGGTTTGCAGACAATATAAAAAGCCTTTTATCGCTTACGCGCCGCATGTTGAAAAATACAACATGATGATTGACGGTTTTGAACTCAACGGCATTCCGGCCTCGTCTTCCATCGAGGGAGCGGTTCTGATGGCCAAAGCCCTGACGAGGAAATAAACATGCTCAATAAAGAAATAAAAAGCATTCTGGAAAAATCGAAAAAATGGGGCTGGGTTCTGGAACCGGACGCGAAACGGATTTTTTCCCTGGCCGGATTTCAAACACCGAAATTTGCGGTGGCGAAAAAAGCGGAAGAGGCTATTGAGGCCGCCCGCAAAATCGGCTATCCGGTTGTGGTCAAAATTGTCTCTCCGGAAATCATTCATAAGTCCGATGTCAAGGGGGTTGTCATCGGCATTAAAGATGATGAACGGCTTGTGGCTGTGCTGGAAAGATTCCGCAAGCTTCCCGGATTTGCCGGAATGCTCATTGACGAAATGGCTTCAGGCGTTGAATTGATCATCGGCGCGAAAAACGATGTTCAATTCGGCCCCATGATGCTTCTGGGGTTCGGCGGCGTGGGCGTCGAAATCTACAAGGATGTTTCCCTGCGGATGGCGCCGCTTAGCAATGCCCATGTGGAAGGCATGATGAAGGAACTCAAAGCCTACCCGCTGCTGACCGGCTACCGCGGCGCTAAACCTGTCAACATCTCGGCTATACAGAAAACGCTGATTCGTTTTTCCAAGTTGATGATGGATATGAAGGATTATTTTGAATCGGTGGACTTGAATCCGGTGATGTGCAGCGACAAATCATGCACCATCGTGGACGCCCGAATCATGCTGAAAAAATGAAGCTTCGAACTGTTTTGTCATATGAAAAGAAAGTAAATTGATTATGAAAGCGAAAATCAAAAAGCAGAATCTCAACGCGGAATTTTACATGGCCGAGGGATGTTTTATTACGGAACTGTCCAATTCCGCTGATGATCCGGCTGTATCCATCGCCAGGGCAAGAGTGGAACCCGGAGTGACAACGCGCCGTCATCGCCTGCAGGGAATCACCGAACGCTACTTTATCATCAGCGGCAAAGGGCGCGTGGAGATCGGCGACCTTCCGCCGCAAGAGGTGAACTCCGGTGATGTCGTGCTGATTCCGCCGATGTGTCCGCAGCGCATCGCCAACATCGGCAAAGAGGATTTGATTTTTCTGGCCATCTGCTCACCGCGTTATACGCAGGATGTCTATGAAGATGTTGAGGATATAAATGGTTAAAATTACACTGAAAGCAGTGTTTCTCTTTTATCGTTTGATTTATTTTTTAAAACCATCCAAAACCTAATAAGCGCCAATCAAATTTTCGACGAAATTAATTGAATATTCCACCTGCTGACTTCACCGTTTTTAAACGTTGTCTGGATGGGGGCGTTACATACAAAGTCGCAATATTGTTGTGTCTAGGAAAGAGTTTCTTTCCAATTGTAAGGTTCGCACTCCGCATAACTGGCTGACAATGAAGCGCTGCGGAATTGCCAACCCGAGTTGATGCGGTTGTTGCCCACTTATTTTCTGATTCATCAGGCAACTGAGGCAATGAGACCTACTTAAGGATAGAGTTATTAATTTAGTGACATGGAACAGCGCCACTACATGAAGTATTCGGGATCCACATCCACCGTAATCTTCACGTGACTGTTCTTATGCTGGTTGATGATTTCTCGCGCAATCTGGTGAAGAGTTTTAATATGCTTTCCTTTGATCATCATTTGCCAGCGGAAGCGGCCTCTGAGTTTAGCCAGCGGTGATTCTGCGGGTCCGATAATTTCCACAGCATTGCCGTAACTTCTGCTTAATCTATGCGCCAATCTACCAAGACGTTGCGCTGCCTCTATCAACGTGTTTTTCTGTGTGGAAGATAAACGCAGGTTAATGATCCGGCTAAAAGGCGGGTAGTGCAGGGCTTTTCGGAACTCAATTTCTTCATCATAGAACGCTTTGTAGTCGTGGTTTTGCGCATGGCGTAAAGCGTAGTTATCAGGATTAAAAGTCTGGATGATCACCCTGCCGGGAGTATCGCCGCGTCCACCGCGTCCGGCTACCTGCGTGATCAGTTGAAACGTTTTTTCAGCGGCGCGAAAGTCGGGCATGTTCAAGGATGTGTCGGCGGCGATAACGCCCACCAGTGTTATGAAAGGGAAATCATGGCCTTTGGTAATCATCTGTGTACCGATAAGAATATCAATTTCTCTGGCTTCCAGCGTCTTCAGAATTTTCTCCTGAGCGCCCTTGCGAGCCGTGGTATCGGAATCCATTCTCTGGACACGTGCGTGGGGAAAAAACTTTAGCGCTTCTTTTTCCAGTTTCTGCGTGCCTACGCCAAAATTTAAAATGCGGCTGTTTTTGCAGGAAGGGCATATGGGATTAGATTTAATGGTGTAATCGCAGTAATGACATTTAATAACGTTTTCCACAGCGTGATGTTTGAGTGAAACGGCGCAATTGGGACAGCCGAACTGATAGCCGCAGTCGGCGCAGACCAGGAAAGTGTCAAAACCCCGCTTGTTGAGAAAAAGCAAAACCTGTTCCTTTCTGCCAAGCGTTTCATCGATCGCTTCAATCAGTCTGTCAGAAAAGATGGGAACTTTTCCCGCTTTTTCCTGTTGAGCTTTCATGTCGATGATTTCCACGACCGGCATGGGTCTGTCATCCACGCGCCGGGGCAATTCCAGATAACTGTATTTTTGGGTCCGCGCATTAAAATAAGTGTGCACACTCGGAGTCGCCGAACCGGTAATCACAACGGCGGAAGACATCTTCGCTTTCACAATCGCCATGTCGCGGGCGTTATAGCAAAGCCGGTCATCCTGCTTGTAGGATGCGTCGTGTTCTTCATCAACAATGATTAATTTCAAATTCGGAAGAGGCGCGAAAAGGGCGGAACGCGCGCCGATCACCAAATGGATATGGCCGCGTTTGATCTGCCGCCACTGGTCATAACGAATGGATTCGGAAATGCCGCTATGCAGGACCGCAATCTGACTTTTATCAAATCTTCCCGCCACGCGCGATATCAATTGCGGCGTCAGGGCAATTTCCGGGACAAGGTAAATTGCGGAGGCTCCATCGCTTATAACTTTTTCAATCGCTTTTAAATAAATTTCCGTTTTGCCGCTGCCCGTGACGCCGTGCAGCAGGATCGGTGAAAAGGTGTCTTGTCCAATTTTATGAGAAATTTCTGACAACGCCAGTTCTTGCTGTTTGTTAAGAAGAAGCGGATTTATTTTTCGGCAAAGTGTTGAATCTAAAGAAGCGGTGCGAATTTTTTCCTGATCCGTGAAATGAATAATACCTTTTTCATGCAGTCTTTTGACAACACCCTCCGAAACGCAGGATTCGGCAATCAGATTCTTCAAAGATATCGTACCGGTTTTCCGGATAAAATCGATGACCGTTGCCTGCTTATCGGTTAATCTTATTTCATCTGTATCGATTGGCACAAGGGTTACAATCTTTTCACTTTTTACAGAAAGTTGTTTGTTTTGTTTTCTTTCAATCAGGATAAGCCCGGCCGATTGCAGTTTTCTTGTCGCGGCAGAGACATTGTTAATACCGCTGATTTTACTGATGCTGTTGAGGGCGATGCCCTGAGGATACCGGTTCAGAAATTCCATTAGTTTTTCCTGCTCGGAAGAAAGATGAATATCCTTTTTCGATGCCACGGGAGTTATCCAGGAAAAGTCTTTTTTCTCAGAACCGGAGGGAATGATTTCGGCCAACGCCTTACCCAATGGATAAATGCAATAGTCGGCAATCCACTGATAAAATTTCAGGTCATTTGATTCGAAGAGCGGTTCATCATCAAGTATCTCATAGAGAGGCTTGATGTTTTTCAGATCGCAGGCATGATTGATCTCGACAATAAAGCCTGTGCGCTTTTTGTTGCCGAAGGGAACAAAGACGCGCTTGCCGATTTCAATCTGGCTTTGTAAATCAGCAGGAACGTCATATGTGAAGATTTTATCAGACGGAATGTTTAAGGCGACATTTACAAACATAAAAAGCCATCATCATTTTTGATTTAAAAATAAAAATTAATATAGTACCCTTGTAAGTAAGATTCAACCTTATTCGTTTCAGAATTTAATCGGGCGTTTATTAGATTGTTGATATTTACCGGATGTTCTTAAAATAAAAAAGCCCCGATGTCGGGGCTTTTTTATGATTTATTTTTCACGGGTTATTCGCCCTTTAGTTTTTCCATCTTTTCCTGTTTAGTTTTGCAGTCGATACAGAGAGTCGTTACCGGTCTTGCCATCAGTCTTTTCTCGGAAATGGGGCCACCGCAAACTTCGCAGATCCCGAACGTTCCGTCATCAATTCTTTTGATGGCTTCCTGCATCTTTATGATCAATTTACGTTCTCTGTCGCGGATGCGTAATTCAAAATTCCTGTCGGATTCCAGCGAGGCTCTGTCGTTGGGATCGGGATAATTTTCTTTCCCGTTAGTCATTTCGGAAACAGTTTTGCCGGCTTCGCTCAACAGCTCATTGATTTTCTGATTGAGCAACTTCTTGAAAGCCTGCATTTTTTCCTGTCTTGCTTTTACGTTAGTCTGTTTTTCCAAAACATTACTCCTTGCATGAAAAACTTGAACGTATCCTTTACTCGATGAAAATTTATTTGTAAAGAGAAATTTTTGTTAACGGGATATTTTATCCATATGACCGGAGATTATAATATTATCAGTTAGATCAATTACTTTCTTTATCTGAACAATATGCTTTAATGATTTTTTCTATAACATTGGTCGTTGATTTCCCTTCCACTTCAGGAATGATGGCCACCCGACCGCCCCACTGTTTGATTTCCTCCCGTCCGACAACTTTCTCTTCCGGCCAGTCTCCGCCCTTGATTAAGACGTCCGGTTTGAGGAAATTGATAAGTTCCAGCGGAGTCAACTCCGGGAAAATTGTCACATAATCAATGAATTCCAGCGCGGCCAGAACCTCGGCTCTTTCCTGCTCGGAAACCAGAGGCCTTTTTTCGCCTTTGAGGGCACGGACGGAGGAATCACTGTTCAACGCGAGCACCAGCACATCCCCGGTCTTCCGCGCTTCACGCAAATATCGCACGTGCCCGACGTGCAGAATATCAAAACAGCCGTTGGTGAAAGCGATTTTTTTCCCCTGATTGCGCAACTCATTGAGTTTTGTCCGCAGGGTTTCTCTGTCGAGTATTTTATCCATCTGAACTCCTTAAATTAAGAATGATGAGGCAGTACTCTGGCCAGTGTCAAAACAGATACCTTTTGTGCTCCGGCTTTCATTAAGATTTTCGCGCATTCGTTGACCGTGGCGCCGGTTGTGTAAACATCGTCAATCAGGAGGATGTTGCTGCCGGTGATTTTTTTACTGTCCGTGACTTCAAAAGCTCCTCTGATATTCTGTTTTCTTTCTTGTTTGTGGAAGCCGGTCTGAGTCAGGGTGTATTTGTGCCGTTTCAACAGAGAAAAGTTAACGGGGATGTGTTTTTTTCTGCCGATGGCCCGTGCCAGAATCAGCGACTGATTAAAACCCCTGTCGCGCAGTCTTTTGATATGCAGGGGAACCGGCATCATCAGAGAATAATCGCTGAAATCAATATCCGGAAAGGAAAAATCGGCCATAAAAGAAGCGAGAATTTCGCCGGTAGAAATATCATTTTTGTATTTAAATTGATGAATGGAGTTTAAAATTACGTCTTCGTAACTGAAGATGGCGCGTGCGTGGAAAAAATGAGGTTTCTTCTCCAGACATTCGCCGCACAGGTGATTGTCTGCCGGACTGTCAGGAAAGGTGATGCCGCAAATATGACAGATGCTCCCGGTGATAAAATGAATCCTGGCTTCGCAGGATGGACAAAATATCCGCCCGTCAGCTTGATCAATGATTTCAGCGCAGCCCAGACATTGTGGCGGAAAAATCACGGCGCTTAAATCATGGAGAACCTCGGCCAGACTCATGCCATTTCCCTGCTTAATCTTTTCACTTCCTTCTTGTTTTCGTCCACCTTCATCCGGGGGACGTCCCAGAGATTTTCCAGATCGTAAAAATCTCTGATCGGTTCGTGAAAGACGGAGATCACCACGTCGCCATAATCAAGCAAAACCCACTGGCCGTTGGCTTCGCCTTCCACGCCCATGGGCCTTACATCCGCTTTTTTCAGGAATTGTTGAATTTCTTGAGCGATGGCCTGCACCTGCCTTTCCGATGTTCCGCTGCAGATAATCATATAATCAGTGAATGCGGAAACCTTTTTTAAATTCAGAACGACAATCTCTCGGGCTTTCTTTTGCAATGTCGCATTGATGCACAAAATGAGACGCTCTCTGGTTGGATCTTTTTTTGCCGGCAAATGAACCTCCTTGGATAGGTTTTTTTAATATATGCCACAAATAAAACGAATTGACAACATGATGTAAAAAAGCCCGCACTTGGAATAGACGGGCTTTTTTATGAAGTGTATAAGGCTTGAAATTACTTTTTGGTGTCGCATGACACCGGATTGATCATTCCTTATAGTGCTAATTAATTTACTTTTTTGGTTTCAATCCGGCGGCGTCGCGCAGCGCATCCACACGGTCTGTCTTTTCCCATGGGAATCCTTTGCGTCCAAAGTGGCCGTAATTACAACTCTTGCGGTAACTCCAGCCTTTGGGTGTGGTGAGTCCCAGATCCTTGATCATCATGGCCGGGCGGAAGTCGAATATTTTCCCGTCCGTGAGAATTTTTTCAATTTTCGTTTCAGGAATTACGCTGGTGCCGTAGGTGCTGACATTAATACTGAGTGGTTTGGCAACGCCGATGGCGTAGGCAATCTGAATCTCACATTTATCGGCCAGTCTCGCCGCGACAATATTCTTGGCGGCATAACGGGCATAGTAGGCAGCCGATCGATCCACTTTGGACGGATCTTTGCCCGAGAAAGCGCCGCCGCCGTGAGAACCGACACCGCCGTAGGAGTCGACGATAATTTTCCGGCCCGTAACACCGGAGTCACCCATAGGACCGCCAATCACGAACCTTCCAGTCGGATTAATGAAAAATTCAGTCTTATTGGTCAACATGCCCGTTTTACCCAGGACATCACGTGCGACTTCAATTAAATCTTTGCGGATTCGTTTCAAAGGTACATCGCAGGTCTGATGAGAAATAACCACGGTTGTAATTTTAACCGCTTTGCCGTCTTCATGTAATACACTGACCTGTGACTTGGAATCCGGGCGGAGGTATTCAATGACTTTCTCCTTACGCAGTCTGGTCAGTTCTTCCAGCAATATATGAGCAAAATAAATCGGAGCAGGCATCATTTGCGGCGTGGCATAAGACGCGTATCCGAACATCATTCCCTGATCGCCGGCGCCCTGGTTTTCAGGCCTGTCACGGTCAACCCCCTGTTCGATATCCGGCGACTGTCCGTGAATGGCGCAGAGATAATTGAACGTGTCCCAACTGAATCCCTCGCAGGGATCATCATAACCGATGTCTTTGACGACCTGCCTTGCAATGGCCTGCGGATTGATCTTATCCCAGTTCTTGCATGTAATTTCGCCGAGATTGACGACCAGATTCGGACCTACGGCTGTTTCGCAGCCAACATGGGCATGCTTATCCAATTCCAGACATGCATCCAGAATGGCGTCGGAAATCTGATCGCAGACTTTGTCCGGATGTCCTTCTGAAACCGATTCGGACGTGTAAATGTGGCGTGTATGCAGTTTACTCATTGGTTTTCTTACCTCACTATGTTGTAAATTTTGTATTAAATTTCTTACGCGACTCAAAACAAAAAGCCCGCGCCAGAAGGCAACGGGCTCATTATTCAAAATCACACCAGCCTTTAGCACATTTTTAGAGCGGAGCAATTAACTTTTTTAAATCGCCGCTTTCTGTTTTCACTTGATTAAACAAATCACAAACATTTTGTCAAGAAAATATTTATCGATCTATAATGCCTTTTTTTAAGATGAAAATGTGAAATTTATTCTATTGCTTTTGGTGGCATTTGGCGCATTCTATGGCCCGGAAGGCTTTTTCTCCATCGTGGCAGGTGCCGCAGCTTTCTCCCCGATACATGTCGCTCATGACCATCTTGGTCGCACCCTTTTTCATGGTAAACAGTTTGGGGTGGCAGGTATCGCAGGCGAAGGTGCCGTGACTGCTATGCTTGAAGGTGACCGGTCCCGCGCCCTCAACGGAATAATGGAGGGGCTCTGGACCCTTAGGCGATGACGATGAACTGCCCCGGTCTTTGTGGCAACGGTTGCAGTCGCTATAGAAGGCGGTACCCCCTTCATCCTTATGGCAGGAGAAGCAGGCCTTTTTGTTGCTGTGCGAGGCGAAGGAAATTTTTGTTTTGCCTTTTTCGAACGGGAAAAGCTGCGTATGGCAGCTACCGCACTTCATTCGGGCTCGATGCGTGTTGTGCTGGAAGGCAACGGCCTTTTCACCTTTACCAAAGGAGATCAAGCCGGCGGGTATCGGTAACTGCGTGTGACAACGGCTGCACTCATTCCACGAAAAGGCTCTTTTGCCGTCATGGCAGATGAAACAGTATTTCTGTTTGCCGTGATCGGCCATGGTGATTTTGTCGGCGCCTTTCTTCACATTGAAAAGTTTCGGGTGGCAGGTACTGCACTTTAGATTTTTCGTGTGGATCTCATGATTGTACCGGACCGTCTGCTTGCCCTTGCCGAAAGTTTCCGATGTTTTGTATACGGGCATGTCCTGCTGCGGTCCCATTCCCTTAACCCGGACATGGCACCTCGCGCATTGCGTATCAGAGGCAAAAGCCTTTTTACCGTTGTGACAGGCCCCGCAATATTTTCCTTTGTATAAGGACTCCATGTTGAAGTCTTTTTTTTCCTGGACTTTCAGGGCCTCCATTTCAAAAAGGCCGCTATGGCAATCCGTGCACGTCAGCTTTTTGGCGATGTGGGATTGATGCGTGAAAAGAACTGAATTGACAGGTTGGGTGTAAAGAATTCCGCCGCCGTTGGTGACATCGCGTTTGATCACATCATGACTGTAGACGTTTACGAATATCGTGGTGAATAAAAAGATGACTGTCAATGCTATAAGACGCTTCTGCATCATGTTCTCCTGATTACCCTTTCGTGTAAAAGACGTTTGGTCTGGCTCCCGTTTCCTCCCGGATGACCCAGACGGGTTTCTGTAATTGGTGGATCATCTGGTAGACGCGACTTTCCGGATCAGACAGGTCACCGAAGACACGGGTGTCTGCGGGGCATACGGCGGCGCAGGCTGTGTTCGTTTCTCCCCGCTCAAGCAGAGCATTAAAGCAAAAATCACATTTGTCGATGGCCCTTTTTTCTTCGTTGAAATAACGTGCATCGTAAGGACAGGCAATCATGCAGGATTTGCAGCCGATGCATTTACCCTCGTTCATCATGACGATTCCGTTTTTCTTATTTTTGAATGTTGCCTGCGTCGGGCATGAGCGAACGCAGGGAGGATTGTTGCAATGGTTGCAGAGTACGGGGATGAATTCCTGTTTCTGTCCGATGGCCTTGGGAGCTTCCTTCTCAAGGATCCGGGTCCGCCAGCCATAGGAGGGGACATGATTTGTGGAAATGCAGGCCTGCATGCAGCGCTCACAGCCGATGCAGCGGTCCTGCCGGATAACCATGGCGTAATGGGGTTTGTAAGGATACTCTTCCCCGGCAGTGCCGACTTGGAGCGTTCTTCTGACGTTGGAGATGAGGGAAAGAACCGTGCCGCCGGCTAAAACGCCGGTGATGACAAGGCCGATTTTGAGGAAGCTCCGGCGTTCCATTTCCGGGACGCATTCCGGAGATTCCTGTTTCAAAGGGTCATGATCAGATGAATGTTCGTCCATTATCCCTCCCTGTCATTTATTTTCCGGCGATCTTTCGGGCAGGAGGCAACTGTCCGTTTCCCTGAAACCGTTAAAGATTTTTTCTCCCAGGAGAAACAGCAGGCCGCACAACCCGACCCCACCCAGGACAACCAGGATCTCGTGGAGTGAGGGAGAGTACGTATGGAGATGGTGAAATTCTTTCACCCCAAGGTCAAAGTAGAGAGGAACGATCTGTCCTATAATGACCAGATCCAGACGCATGAAGAAAATACTGAAAATCATAAGCGCTGAGGCGATGAACATGAGGGTCAGTTGTTTTCCTTTCGACAGGAGGAGCAGAACGAATGGTATGATCATCCCCGCGATGATTTCGATGCCCCAGAAATTGAAGGCGTAGGTGCCGGCCAGCATAGCCCGCATGGCCTCAACTTTAGGCGATCCTCCCACCGTTCCGGTGACGATTTTCCAGAAGGTGAAGAACATGACGGTTGCCACCATCAGGATGGCCAGTTTGCTGATAAGCTCCAGAACTCCAGCTGTTTCCGCTTCAAGTGATTCATGCTTGATCCGGTACGCCCAGAGAGTGAAGAAGAGTATGAAGGCACACCCTGTCATCAGGGCCGAGGCAATAAAATAGACGGGCAGAAAAGGTCCATACCAGAATTCACGACCATGCATCATGGCAAAAACTCCCCCCATATTGCTGTCCGCGGCGACAACCGCGATGACGCCCAGGAATCCAGCTATAGAGGCGATGCGATGTTTTCCCAGAAGGAGAAAAAGGAAATTTGTCAGCATGAAGATCAGAAACAAGGCATAGAGCGCGGCCATCCACCAGATGTTGGAGCTGAGATTCGGTGAGGTGATGTTGTAAATCAACATCCGCACGGGATTTTCGATTTCCAGGCCGATAACAAGGTAGCCGGACAGAATGGTGATAATGGCCAAAAAGACGGTTCTCTTGGCAATGGGCATGAATCTTCTGACACCGAAGACGTGTCCAATCGCTGATATAAGATAAATCCCAGTGGAGGCTCCTATAAAGAAGGCATAGGTGGCAATCTGAATGGCCAGTGGAATTTCCCGGTAGGTGTTGTAGGCGTGACGGGAACCGACGATAAACAGAGCGTGGATTCCGGAGGCGATGCCGGTGATAGTCATCAATGCGAATATAAACAGCATGAAAAGATAAAACGGACCGCTGGATTTGATTCGCGCCCAGCCACCGGCTATGTCTATAATCTGCTTTATGCTGCTGGGGACCGTCACTTTATAAACCCTTTCATTCTTGACGTTATGACCTGCTGGATGTTTAAAAAATAGAATAAAAAATATTGTTTGTCAAGAAACGGATTGGGATTAATCAGAAATATTAAGATTGTCGGGTTAAGATACCATCACACTTATGTATTTTATCAGAGTCCCACATTTCCCTTGCGGGATGGCTGATTTTTATGTTACGCAAATACATCAAAACTCAGATGAAAACGAAGTTAGTCCTGTGTCTTTATCATTTTTCCAGGAGTGTATTTGGTGTCGAAAAAAGTAAATCCTGTCTGGTCTTTTCTCTCTTCTGTTAAACTGACTATTTGCCTTCTTGTTGTCATTGCTCTCCTGGCTGTTGTAGGAACTTTTATTCCCCAGCAGGAAGGAGCTGCGGAATTTCTCAGTGGCCTGTCTCCGGAAACCGCGAATCTTCTTGTCCGTTTTCAAATCTGCGATATCTATCATTCCCTTGTCTTCTATCTCCTGATGAGTCTGTTGTCCCTGAATCTTATCGTCTGTTCTTTGAACCGTTTTCCCGTTTCCCGGAAAAAGGTTAACGCACCGGGACTTCCCGTTTCCGATGACCTTTTTATCGAGAAATCGCCAGAAAGTATTCTGTATGCGGATATGGCGGCGGATGCCGCCGTTACCAGGGTAGAAGGGATTCTGAAAGAAAAGTTCAAGACGATACAGAAAGATGAAACCAACGGGAAAATTTCTTTTTTTACCCAGAAAGGTCGGTTTTCCCATTTAGGGGTTTATGTGGTGCATCTGAGTGTTTTGTTGTTGATTGCGGGGGCAGTGATCGGTTCTCTTTTTGGATTCGAAGCCTTTGTCTACATTGACGAGGGGCAGTCCGTTCAGGAGGTTACACTGAAAGGGAAACCCGTGAGCAAAACGCTCGATTTTGCTGTCCGCTGCGACAAATTTACCGTGGCTTTTTATAATAATGGCGCTCCGAAGACCTACCGTTCCGATCTGTCTTTCATCCGCAATGACAGAATTATCCGGCAGGGAAGTGTTCTCGTCAATCATCCTTTGACGTTCGAAGGAATCCGTTTCTATCAATCAAGCTATGGCCCGTCACCGGACAAAAAAGCTTTTCTCTCTTATACTGGAAAGGGAGGGCAGTCGCGGGAGATGGCCTTGTCGGAAAGAGATGTTTTCGAACTACCGGAGAGTCAAGCAAGCGTGACCATCCTTCGGGTGGAAGAGAACATTATGGAGATGGGACCGGCAGTGAAGCTGAACATCACAACACCTGACGGTGATATCCAGTTTTGGGTCTTTCAGCATATCGAAGAAATAAAAAACATGAATCCGGGGATCATCAATGAAGTGCCCATGTTTAATCCCGGTTTATTCGAGCCCTATGTCTTTTTTCTCCACGGTGTGGAGCAGAAATTCATGACCGGCCTGCAGGTGGTTCGTGATCCCGGTGTGCCCGTAGTGGCCATTGGCGGACTTCTTATGATTGCCGGTCTGATGATGACCTTCTGGATGCCCCATCGCCGTTTCTGGATTTTGATTGCACCGGATGGCGGGAAAACGGCAATCCAAGTTGCCGGAAAGAGCAGCCGGAATCCCGAGGCCTTTGCCCGGGAGATGAACCTTATTCGCAATGCCATCAAGGAGAGTATTGCCGCATGACGCATACGACAATTTTAAGCTGGGTCACCTTCATCTATTTTGCCGCTTTCATTTTCTATTTGTTCCGGACGGTGTTCGGCAAGGAATTCTGGGGACGTCTCGCGACAATAACCGCCTGGACAGGACTGGCGGCGCAGACAGTTGCCATGCTCTGGCGCTGGAAAATATCCTACGATATGGGGATGGGTCATATTCCCCTGTCCAATCTTTACGAGTCCATGGTCTTTTTTGCCTGGGCCATTGTTTTTCTGTATTTGTTTCTAGAATGGAGAGCAGGTAACAGGGTCATCGGGACTTTTGTTATTCCCTTTGCCTTTCTGGCCATGGCCTATGCTTCAATTGCCCCTGGAATAAACGACCGTATCGAACCTCTGATTCCGGCTCTCCAGAGTAACTGGCTGACGACCCATGTGGTAACCTGCTTTTTGGGGTATGCCGGTTTCACAATGGCCTTCGGTTCCGGATTAATGTATTTCGTCCGGTCTCTGGCGGTTCCCGGTTCCAATCCGGCGAATGGCTGGACTGCCCGGTTGCCATTACCGGATAGTCTCGATATGCTGATTTATCAGGGAACGGTTCTGGGTTTCATCTTTTTGACCATGGGCATTATCACCGGATCCGTTTGGGCGCACTATGCCTGGGGTTCTTACTGGAGTTGGGACCCCAAGGAGACCTGGTCCCTCATTACATGGATCATCTATGCTACTATGCTGCACGCCCGTTTTGTCCGGGGCTGGCGGGGAAAACCCATGGCGATTATGGCTGTGATTGGTTTCGCCTGTGTCCTGTTTACTTATCTTGGTGTCAATTACCTGCCCGGTCTGCACAGTTATCTCAAAGCGTAAAAATTCGGTGAAGTGAATAAAAAGAAAGGGGAGATTTTCTCTCCCCTTTCTTTTTATCTGTATGGACGGATATTGTGATATCGTCCGATGCCTGCGAAATGCTTTCCTTCCGAAATCTATTCGGAATTCAGTTGCGAAGGTCCCATGCGTTCTCCTATTTTTTCCCCTCTCTCGGATCACCGGGATAACCAAGGGCTTTCCAATCGATTCTGCCGCCCTTGCCGTGACAGTCATTACAGCTGAGTGCCTGTGCCTTGGGGGCAACCATATGGTTTACCTTCCAGTACATATCCGTTGGTGCAAAGTCAAACTTTCCGCCATAAGCAAGACCGGCGTCAGCCATGCCATCGGCAATAGCCTTGTTCCAGTCCCAATGCTTCCAGTAGCCCGCCCAGAGGTTCGGCACCGCAAACACGTTATTGACCGCATCGTAGGGTTGTTTACCCTTCATGACCTTGAAGGGAGTAATCTTTGCATTTTTGTCCTTCCTGTCTCCGCGGGGATAATTGAGATGGGTTACCTGCTTCGGATCCATTTTTTCTCCAATCAGGTAACGGTCCACAGATCCGTTGAACCACATATAAACCGGCTTGACATCCTTATCCCATTTGAAGTCACCTTTCTGCTTGTCATAAAGGGGCTGATCGTATTGATCCTTGGTAACAGCAACATCGCTTTTTCCTGCTGTGGACCAATCCCACCATATCTTGGTCGGTAAGGTGCGTGCGAAGGTCGGAATGTGACAAGTCTGGCAGGCGACTCTTTCCGAGTGGCGGTTCAAGTCCGCATTTTTCTTGTGAGGTTTAGCCGTATGGCAGTCCGTACAGTTGAGGGTGATGCCCCCGCCCGTGGCGGAAACGGACATGGCCTTACCGGGAATCACATGATTACTCGTCTTATGACAGGTAATGCAGTTCATGTTGACACCGTCCGTGGCCATATGAACATCCATAGTTCTATTGGGTCCACCCAGGGAAGAATCGAGATCGCCGTGCTTGATATGATCACCGCCTCCCCCGAAGAAATGACATGCACCGCAGTTTTTACGGCTTGGGGTACCGACGCTCTTGGCGATTTTTTCCAGATCCAGTGCCTTCCAGATCTTGCCAGAAGCGGGGGGGAATTCCGTATCCTGGTAGGCGCCGTGACCGGAACCAGCAGGGAGTTTTTTGTAGAGACCTGTCGTATCGTGGCAGATGAGACAGTCGATGTTTTCGGGTTTTGAGAAGTCAAAGGATTTGTCCTTCCATCCGTAACCGGCGTGACAGCTCGTACATCGCGGGTAGTTGCTGGGGAGAGCGATACAGTAATTGTTAACAGCGTTTTTCTTGCCCAGATCAACTTTCCCCTTTCCCGGCACTTCCTGATTTACGCTCCATGTCCAATGGGGCGTCTTCATAAAGTCGCCGGCCTGCTTACTGTGGCACTGGAGACAGGACTTGGTGACTTCCGGGCCAGTCTTGAACGGGCCGTTGACTAATTTGGAGTGATCCTGCGCAGCAAATGACATACCGCTAAGCAGCAGGAACGACACCGTGAATGCAACTGACTTTAAGAAGCGAACCATTTTTATTCCTCCTTTCACTTAGGTGACGCTTTAATATAATTCCTTATGATTACAGTGATAGTCATCAGACCGAACAATGAAAGCAGGAAAGACAGCGCACAATGCCTGATATGCTTCGCAATAAGGTTATCGGGCGCGCCTCTGATCTGCCATACTGCCGGTATGCTTCATCGAAGAAACCCTTTCATTACTTATTTTTGAATATATAATTTTATAATTTTTATACAATGAAATTGACGATTTGTCAAGAAAACAGATAGGGAATTTGGAGATGAACCGAAGAATGTTTTTATTCGTATCTCTTCAATTTTATTGATTTCCTGATAGCGTCAGGAAATGAGGTGGCGGCAAGATATTTTGTCTGAAAGTTTTATTCTTCGGTTTTGTGATTTTATGATAAAATTATTCAAGAAATAATTGAAAAATTGGACCATTTTAATTAATTTTTGACCAGGCATGTGAACTGAATAATAAAATAAACCTTCACATATACAGGAGGACAATATGGAACAATTTATTTTCACAATAAAAAAGTCAGGTGTAATTTTTGTTACGGTCTCTATGATTGTCCTTATATATGCATGTGCGGGAACGCAGACGCAATGTTGGACGAAAACAAACTGCACCCGGCAGGATCCAGCAAAAAACAGGCATGATTGCATGAAAGAACAGGGGAGCAATCCTGTCACAACAGATTCTGTTTCAGAGAAATTTACCGGTCGAAAAACCATTACTTTTCCAAGTGGCGGTAAATATGAAGGCGAATTTGTTGAAGGCAAACGCCATGGCAAGGGAATCTGGAACTTCACGGATGGCGGTAAATACGAAGGGGATTTTGCTGAAGGCATCATGCACGGGAGAGGAAAGTTAAAATACGCAAATGGCAATCAATACGAAGGTGAATTTATGCATGGCAAAAAACATGGCAGAGGAATCTATACCTTTGCGAATGGCAGTAAATATGAAGGTGATTGGATTGATAACCAAGCAACCGGCAAGGGAATTTTTACCTATTCCAATGGAGATCAATACGAAGGTGAGTTTGTCGACTTAAGATTTACCGGCCAAGGAACTTTTAGTTGCGCCAATGGTAAGAAGTTCCAGGGAAAGCTGGAAGGCAAGTCACCAGAAGATTTAACTGAAAGATGTCAATAATTTCAAGAATTGAATAAAACGCGAAAAACAGGTGAGCCTTCAATCATCCACTGCTTTTTCCTAACATTATTCAGGGCAGGCGGCTCCCTTCTTTAACCACTCGTGCATTTTTACCGAAAACTCTTTTTGACTCAATTTGGGTTGTGTCCGTCCATCACCGGGAGTCCATCCCCTTAAAACGAGAGGATCATGGTCAATATGATCGACGATCTGTTCTCCTGTTCTGCCGCCGTTTTGTTTCGGGTCTTTCAACTGGCGGCAAAGCTGTCCGGGAGTGCGACCCTGGAAAATCATAGGCATATTCTCTGGCGGCATATGCCAGTTAGGCGCACCGGGAGGTCCCCCCTGTTGATTCTCATTACGATGGCACATCGTGCATTTTAAATCTATTCCCTTGCCATCAGCCCCGCGCTTGACGTTAAATCTGTGGGGCTGTGAGTCGTCTTGAACAAGCGGTAGGTCTCCTGAAGGATGACAGTTGAGACAGCGGGGATGAAACAGGACTTGGCTGGCTTCAATAAATGCCTGCTTTGCCCCTAAATCATCCTGATTGTTTGCTACGGCGCGATTCATCAGGGAGAGTATGGATGCCAGTGCGAAAAAAAGAACCACGGCAAAGACGATTAAAACATTGACCTTTATCCGCCCATGATTTTTTATCCTTACCATCATGAGATCCTTTTGAGAGAAAAGGTTAAATTTAATTTTTTGCCCACGAATAACCCCTTTTCCACATTTTTTGATTACGATGCCCATGAAATATTAGAAAGTCAATAAAATATTTTACCATTGCCAGACCAGCCTGCACAGTTATATTTAAATAATTATCTTTAAATTTAAAGACGCTTCAGGTATATGATAGACCAAAGTTAAAACTTCAAAAAAGGAGGCATGTGATGGCAGGGATAAGTTTTATCATGCATAAAGGAGTCAGGATTTTGTATGAAGATGTTTCGAACAGCAAAACGGATGAAATATTATCCTTTATTGAAGGAGCCAAAGCCATCATCGCCAGTCAACCTAAAAATTCCATACTGGCTCTTGTAAATGTCAAAGATGCAAGTTTTGACACGACCATCACCACTGCATTGAAGAATTTCATGAAGGCTAACACACCCTATATCAAATGCGCGGCGGTTTATGGCGTGGATGGCCTGAAGGAGGTTGTTTTCAAAGGCGTTCTGGCCTTTACGGGCAGGAAAAATCTTGTTCTGTGTAAAACTCTTGAAGAGGGGAAGGATTACCTTGCGAGCATGAAATAATCTTGTCCCGTCTTTACTGAACCTTGCGGGGGGGCGGCTTTGTACTTTCTTCATCATTTTTTGTAATCTGAAAATTGAACAATTTTCTGCCGCTAAATTTACTTGAGCCAAAGGCGTTAATTTTCCCTTTTATCCAAATACAAAAAGCAGAGGTTGATGTCACCGATATTTTTCAAGTGTTTCCATGTCACGAGAGCAACGAGTTTGGCATCCTTAAAATAGGATTTTTCAACCGGTGGAGACTCAATGCCCCTGCTTTAATCCGTTGTGTAAAAATCAATAACCTTACGGACGCTGTCTTTGAGCAATAGCCTGTAGATTGTGATAATATCCTTGTCCATAATGGTGCATAACTTAGCACAAAATCAGGAATCATGCCTTGCTCATTTTTTTCTAATGTCCAGATTTTTTACTTTATGCCATTGTGAAAGATCTTCTTCAGGCCTTTTGCGGCTATTCTGTTTCTTTTGGTGATGATTAAAAATTTAGATAGCGGAGGGGCAATCGGCGCTTGACAGATTTTGAACAATTATTGTAGTCATTGCATCGTGGAATGAAGAACAAATGAATTCAACCCGAGGAGTTAAAAAAATTGGATAAAGCAACCCTAACCTATAAAGACCGAACAGTGGATCTGCCGATTATTGAAGGTGCTGAAGGAGAAAAGGCACTTGACATTACCTGTCTCAGGCAGTCAACCGATCTCATTACGCTCGATGTCGGTTTTCAGAATACCGGATCATGTACATCCGCGATTACCTATATTGACGGCGATAAAGGCATTTTACGTTATCGCGGTATTCCGATTGAAGAGCTTGCCGAGAAGGCCAGCTTTTCAGAAGTAGCTTATTTGTTGATTTACGGTAATCTTCCCAGCAGGGAGCAACAAAACATTTTTTCTCAGCGACTTACACAAAACTCCATGATGCACGAGGAGATGCTGCGTTTCTTCGACGGCTTTCCGCCCACGGCCCATCCGATGGCCATGCTGGTGACGATGGTCAATGCATTGTCTGTTTATTACACGGATTATTATACACAGGATTTTCAGGCGGAAACATTCGATATCATGGCTGCTTCTCTGCTGTCCAGAATCCGCACAATTGCCGCTTACTCTTACAAACACAGCATTGGAGAACCGCATGTCTATCCCAAGCGTGACTTGAAATATGCTTCGAATTTTTTATACATGATGTTCGACAGTCCTATTAATCCTTATGTGCCTGATCCTGATATTGAACGGGCGCTCTCCGTGCTTTTGATTCTGCACGCCGACCACGAACAGAATTGCAGCACCTCCACCGTCAGACTGGTCGGATCCAGCATGGTCAATCTCTACGCGTCCATCTGCGCAGGCATCTGTGCGCTTTGGGGCCCTCTCCATGGCGGTGCCAACCAGAAAGTGATCGAAATGCTCGAAGAAATCAGAAAAGACAATATGACGATCAAACAGTGCATCGAATCGGCCAAAGACAAAAACAGCAAATTCCGTCTTTTCGGCTTCGGCCACCGCATTTATAAAAATTACGATCCAAGATCCCTGATATTGAAAAATTTCTGTCAAACGATTTTCAAGAAATTCAACTACCAGGACACGCTCATCAATATTGCCATGGAACTCGAGGAAGCGGCCCTGAAAGACGACTTTTTTATCGAGCGTAAATTATATCCGAATGTCGATTTTTACAGCGGCATTCTTTACCGGATGATCGGTATTCCGACCAATATGTTCACTGTTATGTTTGCCATCGGAAGGCTACCGGGCATGATTGCCCAGTGGAAAGAAATGCACGATTCCGTGCCCTTGAAAATCGGGAGACCCCGCCAGATTTACACCGGCAGTCATCTCCGACATTATATCCCTGTGGATGAACGCTGAGGGGTGTCGTTTTGCGCCTTGATGAGTTCGTCACTGTCGCGCTGAGCATGAAGAAGATGACCTCTGCTTTGATTGATCAGCGTTCCGCGAATCTGTTCGTGTGCCGTCCGCACAGGTATTTTCCTGGTTGCTTTTTTATCATGATCATCCTGTACGGACGGCGGCTATTTATTTTATCTGACGATCGATCTCGTTGATCAGCGTTTGGGTCTGGTCCGGCAGAAGTGCGAAACCCATATCCTTTTTGAATATGATGTTCATTTGCTGATCGATAATCACGTAAACTCGTTTGGAAATCGGCAGCAGCCAGTGGTCCGCGTCATATGTTTTGGCGATTCTGCCTTTTTCATCCACCAGCAGGGTCATATCTTTGAGGCCGTGCTTGACGATAAACTTGCGATGCGATTCCGCCGAATCCCGCGAAAGGCCGAGAATTTTAATTTTTCTTGCTTCGTATTTTTCAATGTTTTGTTGAAACTCAACAAATTGCTTTGTTCAAAGTTTTGTATCGTCTTTGGCGTAAAAGGCAAGCACCACACCTTTGTAATCTTTGAGAACATCGCTCAGTTTCCATAATTTGCCGTTCTGATCGGCAAGTGTGAAATCGGGTACGGGTTGAACGGCAGCTTGGGACGTTGGCTTCACATTGGCTGTCGCACAGGCACTGAGCATCAGCATGATCATGCCAATAATTATAAAGTTTGTTTTTCGCATGAAATCCTCCTTATAGCTGAATTAAAACTTCAGGGCCAATCCTCCCTCGACCAGGTGTCTGTTATATTCGTAAACATCGACATTAGATGTGGAGTGTATAAAAGCATAGTTGATATAGAGTCCAAAATGATCAGTTAACTGGAAAAGCATATCCAGACCGGCCACAACGGCATCGCTGTCCCGTTTCTCCGAAAAGTCGGAAGTATTTTGATACTGCCAGACAAGAGCATCATACTCGGAATGCTGATAGTCCAGGGACAGCCGTAAACGGCTTTTATTCGCGAAATAATACAAATAGGCCAGACCTCCACCGTAGGTTTTGCCGTCCTCATCAAACCATTCTATGCCTCCAATCTTTTCATCGTCATCCTTGTCTTCGATCTTCGCTGCGATTCCGTAAATGGCCAGCGCTTGAGTTGTATTGGGAATCAGATAAGTGACTGTCGGTGAAACCGCATACCTGTTGAACTCATGATCACCATCCTGCCAGGCTATATTAAATGACAGCGGCAGGCTGAAAATAAATTGACCTGCTTTGTATAAGGGTTCCAGAGAAATGCTCTGATCAATCATATCATATTCATCATAATCATTATGAAAATCCGTGTACCCCCGGTAATCCAAACGGAACCCAAAATTACCCATCATGGGTGCCTGCCATCCGAGCGCCAGTCTTGCCGTCAGGGCCGTATCCGAATCTTCCTGATCACTGCCTGTCGAGGAACCGACACGGGAGTCGTAAAGGCCGCCGAATCTCAATTCCGCATTAAAAGGCGATACATCTTCCTGTTGCTGCTGCACGAGATATTCAATGCCGCCCATGCCCAGCAGGGAGTCACTCCGTGAAGCGGCCGAACAGACACCGCATTCTTCAGCCCGGGCATCGTGTGCAAAAGCTACAATGAAAACCGAAAATAAAACGGCTGAAAACAAATTTATTTTTTTCCCTCGTATCGTTATCATGATGATATCTCCTTATTAATTATTATTCTCCAGCGTCGTTGTAAATTATTCTGAATTTCGCCGCTACTTTCAGACCGCAACCAATTTGTCGTTGATGATGATTGTATGTATCATATCAAAATCTGGTGAGTTAATATAAATTAGGATAATAAAGTTTGCATTGATTTAAATCAATATTCTTCATTATTTTCATATTTATTATGAAACTGCAACCTCAAAAGTTGTCCTTAAGACTAACTTTTTTCACTTTTCCTTCATTTTTCCTCGTAAGGAATGCAGGTATCCGCGGGTGATCTCAACATGGACCCGTTGTCCGATCAATTCCTGCCCGCCTTTAAAATTAACGATCTTCCAGGAGCGTGCCCGCCCCATCATATCCTGTTCCGAATTCTTGCTGCGGCCTTCGACAAGTACCTCCTGAATGCTTCCTTCCAGTGCAGTGTGTTTCTCCTGTGTATGTCTGTTTTGCAGGGCCTGCAGATCCTTGAGCCGCCGGTCTTTTTCATCCTTGGGAACATCATCTGTCAACTTTTGGGCGGCTGTTCCCGCGCGCGCGGAATATTTGAAAGAAAAGAGAAGGTCAAAACGGATCTTCTCCATTAAATCAATGGTCGCTTGGTAATCTTTTTCTGTTTCACCGGGAAATCCGACAATGATATCGGACGTTATGCTGATGTGCGGACAGACGTGTCTCAATTTTTCAACTTTTTTCAGAAAGTCATCCGCTGTGTATCCCCGATTCATCATTTTTAGTATTCGATTGGATCCCGACTGAACCGGCAGATGAATATGTTCACATAACTTCGGAATCTCCGCAAAGCAGGCCATTAAATCATCGGATAAATCCTTGGGGTGCGAAGTGGTGAAACGGATTCTTTCCAGACCGTCAATCTCATTTATTCTTTTAATTAATGAAACAAAATTGCAGTCCTGCTCCAGTTTTTTCCCGTAAGAATTAACATTCTGTCCCAGAAGGGTTACTTCTTTGACGCCGTGCCCGACCAGTTTTTGGATTTCATCAACAACATCATCCGGCGTCCGGCTCATTTCCGGTCCGCGAAGATAGGGCACCACGCAGTATGCGCAGTAATTGTCGCAGCCCTGCATGATGGAAACAAAGGCACTGATCGATCCCTGACGGGGAGGCGCGAAGATATTGAGAGAAGTGATTTTTGATGAAAAATCAGTCCGCGAGATTTTCTTGCGTTCCTGTTGACAGGCGGTGATCATCTCCGGCAAACGATGAATATTGTGTGTGCCAAAGACGAGATCGACATCACGCACTCTATTATAGACTTGCTTGCCCAGATGCTGTGCCAGACAGCCCGCGAAACCAACTATCAATTCGGACTTTTGCGCTTTTAATTTGATTAAACGCCCCAGTTCACTGAACGCCTTTTGCTCCGCCTTTTCCCGGATGGAGCAGCCGTTGATCAGAATCAAGTCGGCTTTTTGTGCATCTTCGGTCAGCGTGTAGCCGATGTCCGAGAGTAGGGCAGCCATTTGCTCGGAATCGTGCACATTCATCTGGCAGCCGAAAGTCTCTATATATAAATACTTTTCCTTCATGATTATTCCGTTAATTGATATGCGGGGTCATTATTATTTCATCAAGCGTTAGTCAATCGGTTTTTCAGAACATCATCCTTCTTGGCAACCATGCTGATGCTGGGCGCAGGAAATTCCGGAATCTTTGAGTGTTCCCGCAAGCCAGCTTTCCGTAATAGCTTTAACATCGCCGGAGCAGCCGCGCAGCACATCAATGCCGTGGCTATTTAAAACATTGACAGCTCCCTGTCCCATATTGCCGGCGAGCATGAGTTTCACGCCTTTTTCGGCAAGGACTTGGGCAATATTGGATTTGCATCCGCAACCGGCAGGCGAGGGGATTTTTTCCTCCGCTGTTATTTTTTTCTGGCCATCGATTGTAAATACAGTGAAATACTCACAATGTCCGAAATGTTCGTCAATCCGGTTCTGGTAAGATGGTAATGCGATTTTCATAATTTTCTCCTTTAAAATTATTGATTATTTGTACCGGCCCTGCGTCTTTTGGCTTTGCAACAGGGTTTGGATTCATTCAAAGAAACTTCTCCGCCCTCGATCTTCAATGCTTTTCCGTTGAGCAGAACATCGGCTATCTTCTGGTGAGCCGCGTCAATGATTCTGCCGAATGTCTGGCGCGAAATATTCATTCTGGCCGCGGCTTCTTCCTGATAAAGTTGTTCATAATCCGCCAGACGAACTGCTTCAAATTCATCGAGTGTCAAAATAATTTCTTCCAAATCCACCGTCGGTATTCCACGTGGCTTAAAATAATTTTTATCTGGCATGCCGCAAACATTGCGGCGACATTTTGGTCTGGGCATTTTTGCTTGTTTGCTCCCTGCAGATAATAATAGGCATATGCTCATAACTTGTCAAGAATTAAATTTCCCACTATTTAGAGAATAATGGCAAATATATGATGATGCTTGATTTTTTGCCGTTAAATATTTATCTTATAGACCATAATTACTGTACTAAAGACAATGAACAGGAGGAAAATATGGGCAAAAATTTATTGATTATAGGCGGAGGGGCCGGTGGCGCTTCCACAGCGGCCGAAGCCAAACGCAATGACCCGTCTTTGAATGTGACCATTTTGCAAAAGGGAAAATTTGTTTCTTACGCATCCTGCCCGACTCCTTATTATATTGGTGACCTCATCAAAGATCATACCAAACTGGTTGCACGAACACCGGAAAGGTTCAACCGGGATGGTATCGACGTTCAACTTGACGCGGAAGTCATCAACATTGATTCACGCAAGAATGTTATTGATCTGAAAGACGGACGTCAGTTTCCCTATGAAATCCTGGTGATGGCCACGGGAACATCAGCCATCGTTCCGGACATGACAGGCATCGATCTCCCCGGTGTTTATGCACTGAGGAATCTGGAAGATGCGATCAATATCAAAACCTGGTTGAAGGAGAAGAATGCGAAGCGTGTTGTAATTGTCGGCGGCGGTTTTATCGGTCTGGAAATGAGCGAAGCTCTGCACGCCGCTGGCATTCCCACAACCATCATTCACAAAGACGCGCTGCCGGCCAACCGTTGGGATGCGGCGCTTTCTTCCATGATGCTGGAAGAACTTCAGGCCCATGGGGTGGAATTTGTAGCCAATGCCTCCGCCCAAGCGATTGAAAAAGGTTCAGGGCAATCTCTAAGGGTCCATACAGATCAGGGCGCTTTCGAAGGGGATATGGTGCTGCTGGCAATCGGTGTCCGGCCTGATACCCGGCTGGCAAAATCCATGAATATGAAGATCGGTACAACGGGAGCCATTACCGTCAACTTTGCCCAGCAGACATCCATGCCCAATGTTTATGCGGTGGGCGACTGCTGTGAATCCTTTCATAAAGTCAGTAAAACCTGGGTCAATATTCCGCTCGGAGATATTGCCAACAAACAGGGACGTGTGGCAGGACGAAACATCGGCGGCAGACCACTGACCTTTGAAGGTGTTGTCGGGGCTCAGTCTTTCCGGCTTTTCAACCTGGAATGCGCGGCAACGGGACTTTCGGAAAAAGAGGCTTTGGCCGCCGGATATACTCCATTGAGCAATATCACGTGGGGAAGCGCCATGGCGCCCTCATTAGGCATGAGAAAAATCGGACTGAAACTGACTGCCGATAAATCATCGGGCAAATTGCTTGGGGCGCAGGCGGTTGGCGTTGCCGATGTGGTGGGAAGAATCAACACGCTTTCCGTCGCATTGTGGGCAGGTATGACTCTGGACGCAATCAGTTATCTGGATCTGGCTTACGCGCCACCGTTCAGCGCGGCTTGGGATATTATTCATAATGCTGCCCAGGCACTGCGTAGGACAATTTAATTCTATTCGCCTTCTGCCAGTTGAGCCAAGGCCTGGCGATTAAGAACGGTAATGACGCGGCCGGCAGTAGAAAGGATTCCGTCATTGGCCATTTTTCTAAGCGCACGGGAAAGCGCTTCCGGTGTGGCGCCCAGAATCTTGGACAGCTCACGCTGCGAAATAGTCAATTCCACGCTCGCTTTTTTACTTTCATCTTCTTTGGGTAATAAATGGCAAAGAAAAGATGCCAACCTTCCGGGAATTTCCTTTAAAGCAAGCGATTCGATGAGTTCCATGGAATCCTTGAGACGCTGCGAAAGAATCTGAATGATATTAAACAATATCGCCGGTTCCTGACGGGCCGTCTCCTCCATAACCGTACCGGGAATGAGGAGGACGGTGCTTTCGACAATCGCCATAGCGTTAGCCGGAAAAGCATTCGTTGCAAACGCAGTGCAGAGGCCGAACGGATCTCCCGGTCCGAGCAGTTGCAATGTCTGTTCTTTTCCATCAACGGAACTCCGGTAGAGCTTCAACTGTCCGGAAATAACCACATAAAAAGACCGGATGGAATCATCTTCACCGATGACCATCTCGCCCGGCTTAAATTTCCTAATCATGGACTGTGAAATCAGGAATTTAATTTTTTCTTGAGAGACGCCCTGAAACAGAACAATGCCTTTTATTTGCCCGCTGATATCCATTAAAAAATCTCCCGCGTTGATTCAGATCAATGAAATCTTAAACATCTATGTGTATTAAAAATAAAAATTTATTGTTTTTACCATAGACAAACGGGAGAAACAAAATAAATTATATTAAAGGAGAATAAAAATGAGCAATTCAGAGTTTGTAAAACACGCGGATGACGGTAATTTCAGTACACTGGTTTTAAAAGAATCGAAGCCCACGCTGGTCGATTTTTGGGCTCCGTGGTGCGGCCCCTGCCGGGCCATCGGTCCGATTCTCGAGGAACTGGCGACGGAGTATAACGATCGGGTAAATATCGTCAAAGTTAATGTAGATGATAATCCGGCAACTGCATCCCAATATGGCGTCAAAAGCATACCGACTTTGCTTTTTATAAAAAACGGTGAAGTAATGGAAACAAAGATAGGTTTGTTGTCTAAAAGTCAGCTTGAGGCGTTGCTGAGCAAGAACTTGAATTAATGGATCAGGGAAGGCGGTTTCTGCAGACTTTCCCTTTAATAAAGGAGTAAGCAATGTCCGATTTATTCATATTTCTCTTAATTCTGGCCGGATGGTTTTTCCTGCAGGGCTGGCTTTTGCCACGCATGGGTATTTCCACCTGAGTGAAACCAGCTTGTCCGGTTCAGGACAAGAAGAAAAAAAACGCCATGGATTGCGTTAAGAAAAGCAGTTAATACTTTTCATATGAAAAGTATTAACTGCCTCAAAAGACTTTTGCTGCATAAAAAATCTCGGATGTGATAGAGTTTATAAAAAATTGACTCACCGTAAGATATATTTTTGCGTATGTAACTTTATTAACACAAAACGTCTTATCCTGAAACGGTAAAGCTATTTTGAAAATAGGGCACCTGAGACAAACACGTTTTATAAATATCGTCCGGCTTGGTTTGGCTTTTTTTCTGATCCTTTCATCTGCCGCAATTCTCTATTCAGTAGCCCGTAATTACGAATCAGCTCAACTCCTTGCGGACCAGTCGTTGGGAAACACGGCTTTAGCTTTGTCTTCCACAACGGAGGTTGCCTTGCGCCGGGATGCAAATGGCGCTGTTGTCCAAAATGTAAAAGAAATTTTCTCGGACCGTGTCGTGGCATATGCTCTGATTGTTGATGCAAAAGGGAAAATTATTTTCCATACCAACCCCCGTAAAATCGGGGAGGATCTTTCCCCTGATGAAAGAGCCCGTCTCGGAATAATGACAAAAGCATCAGGACGAAGAATCATTCTCGGAACAGGCCTTCCGGCGTATGAATATAATTATCCTTTGCATCTTACAGATGGGGCGACAGAATGGTTGCGGATCATTCTTCATACAACCCCGGCCGATAATATCGTGTCTGATGCTAAAAGAATGTGGTGGGTTGGTTTGTCTGTCCTGTGCCTTCTATGGGTGTTCGGAATTCTCCTGGAAAGGGTGCTGACCCGTTCCCTCAATCTCAGTAAGGAACTGGAACATAAAAAACATTTAGCCGTCATAGGACAGATGACCGCCCTGCTTGCCCATGAGATCCGAAACGCCCTGGGCTCTATCAAAGGCTATGCGCAACTGGCCGATGAAAAAATGGCGTCTGCCGATCCCGGAAAAGCCTCGTTGGCAAATGTTCTTCAGGGGACGGCACGTATTGAATTTCTTGTTCAGGAACTTCTTCAATTCTCGCGTGATGAAAGTTTCAGCATTGAGCGGATCGACGTTATTCCGTTACTGAAGGACGCGATTCAGTCAGTGGTTCCCGGGTGGAACGGGACATGGCAACTAAATGGAATGGCTTCGGCCTTTGTGAAAGCGGATTCGGAAAAGCTCCGTCGTATCTTGGTCAACGTTATTCAAAATGCAATCCAAGCAATGGGGAATGAAGGCGCTATTGATGTTTCCGTGCATCATACCGGGCGATGGATTCAGATCAAAATTGAAGATTCAGGGCCAGGCATTTCAGCGCAACAAAAGTCTTTACTTTTTACTCCTTTTTATACAACAAAACCAAACGGCACCGGCCTTGGATTGGCTTATTCCAGGAAAGCTATGGAGGGGATGAAAGGAAACATCAGCTTGAATAACAGAGATGGGTCTCAAGGTGCTGTCCTGACCATTCATATTCCGAAAGCAGGAGATTAATGCCATGGGGAAATCCATTTTAATAGTTGAAGATGATACTTTATTTCGGTCATTTCTATCGACCATCTTGAAAGAGGAAGGATATCGGGTGGAAGAAGCCCGTGATGGTCAGGAAGGTTTTAGAAAATTTATCAATGGTGATTTTGATCTGGCTATTACTGATTTGAAGATGCCGCTCATGTCCGGCCTGGATCTGCTGAAAAAATCAAAAAAAGAGAAACCGGACAGCCGCTGGTTAGTCATCACAGCTTTCGGTTCGATCGATAATGCCGTAGATGCGATGAAGGCAGGGGCATCCGATTACCTCACAAAACCTCTGAGCAACCCGGATGAATTACGTCTGATTGTCCGCAGGATTTTAAAAGAGGCTGATGCGGAAACGACCATTTCTCTTTTATCCGAAGAATTGGGCAAACAGTTTCCCTCAACAGAAATGATTTTCCTCGGAGATAAAATGCAAAAGGTCTTTCAACTGGTCAAGGAAGTCTCTCCGACACCGGCTTCCGTTTTAATCAGCGGCCCCAGTGGCTCGGGGAAAGAGGTGCTGGCCAGATTTATTCATCAGGCGAGTCCAAGAAGAGAAAAGGCGTTTATCGCTGTTCACTGTGCAGCTTTGACGGAAAGTCTTTTGGAAAGTGAGTTGTTCGGTCATGAACGGGGAGCCTTTACCGGAGCCGTTGCTGCCAGAAAAGGAAGATTTGAACTGGCTGATGGCGGCACGATCTTTCTTGATGAAGTTTCAGAAATACCGCAATCCATTCAGGTCAAACTGCTGCGGGTTTTGCAGGAGAGAGAGTTGGAAAGAGTTGGCGGAACAAGAACAATCCATGTGGATGTTCGCATTATTTCAGCGACAAACAAAGATCTGAAAAACGAAGTGGCGGCCGGACGATTCCGTGAAGATCTTTTTTACCGGCTCAATGTTTTTCCCATAACGTTGCCTCCGCTGGCGGAACGACAAGAGGCCATCTTGCCTCTTGCGGATTATTTCAGACAAAAATTTTCTCAACCGTTGGGTAAACGGATCAGCGGTTTTACTCCGGCCGCCAAGCGAGCGCTTGAGGCATATGCCTGGCCGGGAAATATTCGGGAACTTCAAAATGTTATTGAACGGGCTGTCATACTGGCTTCCGGTGAAATTGACGAAGAGCATTTGAATATTGAGATTCTATCGAATCCATCGTTTTCAAAAGATGGATTGCTGCAAAAACTGGAACGGGATACGATTCAGAAAGTTCTAACCGAGGTTGGTGGAAACAGAAAGACGGCTGCACAGATTTTAGGCGTTTCTCTTCGGACCTTACAGTACCGCATTAAAGAATATGGACTGTAAAAGTGCAATCTTTGCAGCCGCTATGTGCAAAATTTGCAGCAGATATCATGCTTAGTTGTATTTAAGAAGAAATTTATTATGTAATTACACAAACTTAAAAAATAAACATATTATGGCACCATCCTTGCTGTTTTGATAATTAAAAAAACAGGAGGTACCAAAAAATGGGTAAAAGATTATTAACCTTAATATTGACAGGCGCTTTTATTGCGACAACCCTAATTCCTCTGACTGTAGAAGCCAGGCATGGGGGAAAGATGAACGGACAGACCCAACAGATCAGATCTCAATCAAATTTGCAGATAAGGGATCAACAGCGCCTGAGAGATGGCTCATGTATCAATGCAGCGCAGAAAAGTACCGGAACGCAGCAAAAGAAAGGAAACACTTATGGTCCAGGAGATGGTACAGGCAATAGTGGTATCGGGCCGCAGAACGGTACCGGCTATGGAGCACCGACCAACCGATGAGATGATCGTTATGAATTGTCATAGCAGGAAAGGATGGACTTTCCTGCTGATGGCTTTGTTCGGACTGCTTTTTCTGCTGCAGCCGCAGCTTTCCTATGCGCAAGATAAAAACCTTGTTCTGCCGGAAAGTGGCATTCATTATCCAACAGGTTTTGATGAAAATACGGTCGGAGTTGTTAAGGGCCGGGCATATGAATTTGTTCAACCGGAAAGGGGTCCCGTGCAATTCCGACTCGATACAGGAAGGGAGAATTACACAGTCATCGCATCTCCACCATGGTACTGGAGCGATCTAAAAGTTAAAATGCCGGAAGGGACAGAGGTGGAAGTTCGTGGTTCCAAATCATTAGGTAAAGACGGAAAACTGTACATTATCGGTCAGGAAATGAAAGTACTTGCCACAGACAAGGTTTATTCATTCAGGGATGAAAGCGGTTATCCGCTGTGGAGAGGCGGACAATCAGGTGCACGAAAAGGAACTGTCGGGGGATTCGGTTCCCACCAGAATGGATTCTTCCGAGGAATAGGCGGTATGGGCAGAGGCAGAAGATAATTCGTTACCTTCTGGTCGTTTCTTACCGTAAAGATTCAGGATTAATAAAAATGGGGAAAAACATTTTGGCCTGTTTGATTACAGGAATCATGTTGTTTGTTTCATTGCCGGTACATGCCGCTTGGGAAACCGGGCTGAAGGTTGGATATGATTCCAATGTAAATCGTACCATCAGTGACGCTGTTGGTGATACCTATGTTGGCGCTTATCTTCAATATGCAAGAAAAGTCAACGGAGAAACCAGATGGGATTGGACGTTTGGCGCTTCTCTTGAAGGAAACGCATTCCTGGAAAATAGTGATCTGAGCCACGCCGGTGTCATGCTTGCTCCGGGAATAATATTTTTCCCCTATTTGACATGGAGTATAAATATTTATCCTTTTGTTCAGGGAAAAGTATTTTCGGACAGCGATCAATCTGCTGTCGCGTTCGGCGCGAAAATTAATCTGAAACAGCCTTTAGGCAAATATGCCTATCTTGGCGAATATTACATATACACGGACAACCGGGCGGACATGGATACCTATTCCTATACGGAGAATGCATTGGGTTTTGTTCTGGGCATCAATTGGACGCGAGCTTTCTTTACGGAGATAGGGTATGAGTTTTCCCGGGGAGATTCCTTTCGCACTCTGGAAGAAGAGAGCACAACCACAATCACAACGACCGGCAGAGGGAGGGGTAATCGTTATGGTTACTCTTCCACGTTTTCGTCCGACTTGTATAAAGAAGATGTGGATCGCCACAGCATCGGTTTTACAATCGGTATGGACATCTTTCCATCTTTGTCGTCCAATTTATCTTACACATACTCGACCATGACAGGAGATTTGGGTACATCACACAATCATGCGGGCTTGGTCGGCATCAGTTATCGTTTCTAGTCAGAGACCCGTGCAAATTCTGCATCCGCCAACAAACCGAATAATATTCTTTACACATACTTGCTACGGTGAATCCAATTGTCACAGTGACATAAGTCATTGAATTAGAATATATTTTAGCGCTGTGATATTTTTCGTTTTCATTTCTCTTCTCTGGCATGACCTGTGCAAATTTCAATTTATGCCTGATCGGCAAAAAAATTATGAAAGGAGATTTAGGTCATGAGAAGTTTCATTAAAGCTAACTCAACAAAGATTATCGTTGTTGGAGGGTTTCTCTTATTATTGGCCATCTCTTCGGCAGGTTATGTCCAAGCCGCCACCAGCCTGACCGCCGCTGAGAAGTATTGGCTGACTTACATGCGTGAGGAAGAGAAACTGGCGAGGGATGTCTATGTCACTATGTATAACCTTTACGGAGCTCAGATATTCAACAACATCGCGGCAAGCGAACAGCGGCACATGGATTCCATCAAGAATCTGCTCATTAAGTATGGAATTCCTGACCCTGTAGCAGGAAACGATGTGGGAGAGTTCACCAATCCCGATTTGCAGGCTTTATATGATCAGCTTATCATACAGGGAAAAATTTCACTGGCCGAAGCGCTTAAGGTTGGTGTCTTTATAGAGGAAACAGACATAACAGACCTTGATGCCGGGATTGCATCAACCACCAGAAAAGACATAAAAAATGTTTACAGTAACCTTTTGGATGGTTCATTAAATCATCTCAAGGCCTTTGTTTCCAATCTGGCGGCATTGGGGATTACATACGAACCATAAAATTTAATCATTAAAAAAAAGGAGGGTTTAAGAATGAAAAAAGTAATGCTGGTGATATTTCTGCTGATTCTTGGTTCAGGTGTGCTGTATGCCGGAGGAGATCAAAATCATGGTACAACCGGAACCGGTACAGCCAATACAGGCAGCACTTCTCAAGGCGCAGGATCACAGACTCGTACCGGCCGATAATTCATTTCGACCATTTCATTAATATTCTTATTAATACCAGGGGTGAGCATTATTCCGCCTCTGGTATTATCATATTCGTAGTATTCCCCCCAAAGAACAAAACGTAGATGAGATATTTTGTCCAGGTAACTTAACTTCATAAGATCATCATAAAAGCTCAAAGTATTTTTATTGACATACAGAGCAAACGTTTTTATTATTTCCCATAGAGAATCTTTATCATGAAACAAAATTGCTGATGACCTGAATCAGGAGGTTGTTGATGCGTCTCAAAAGCAGGTGGGTTACCGGGTTAGGCACTTTAACCATGATTTTGGTTTTCGGGATTTTTCATTACACCCAGATTGCCGAAGGTCGGCCTAAAGCCAATATTCGTTTACCCAACGCCGCAGGAGACTATCGTACGAACAAAATCTTGAACGATGCCAATCTTCAGGCTCTCGGTGAAAAAATATTTTTCGATAAAACCTTATCCAGTCCGTCAGGGATGTCCTGCGCCGCGTGTCACGATTCCCACGCCGGTTGGTCGGGACCGGACAGTGCCGTTAATCAGGCGAGTAATATTTATCCCGGTGCCATCTCAACGCGTTTCGGTAATCGCAAACCCAACAGCGTGGCCTATGCGACCTATGCGCCGATTTTACACACGCGCTCAGAAGGCGGAGACATTCTTTTTGTGGGGGGAAATTTTTGGGATGGCCGGGCCACAGGCTGCCTTTTGGGAAATCCTGCTGCCGATCAGGCGCAGCAGCCCTTTCTGGATAAGGTGGAACATAACCTGAAGGATGCTGCAGATGTTGTCAAACTGGTTGAAAAAAGCCACTATGCCGGAGAATTTGGCCGCATTTGCGACTTCATGGGTCTGGATAAAAAACTTGATGAGCAATCACAGATTCAGCTCAAATTCGGCTATATCGGCCTTGCTTTGGCGGCCTTTGAAAATTCATCGAAGGTGAATGCCTTCACCAGTAAGTACGATGCCTTTTTGCGTGGAGAAGTTCAATTGACGGCTCAGGAAAAACGCGGATTAAAGATTTTTGAAGAGAAGGGTAAATGCGCCGAATGTCATCCCAATAAACTCAGCAACAAGAGAGAACTGCCGCTGTTCACCGATTTTACATACGACAACCTGGGTATCCCTGCGAATCCGGATAATCCGTGGTATCGCATGGACAAAAGCATCAATCCGTCGGGAACGGAATGGATTGATGAGGGACTGGGGGGCTTTTTAAAAACCCAGCCGCAGTATGCTTCTTTAGCCAGGGCGAACCTGGGCAGGCATCGCGTTCCGACCCTGCGTAATGTCGATAAAAGACCGGATGCACGGTTTGCCAGGCGCTATGGACACAACGGCTATTTCCGCGATTTGCAGTCGGTCATTCATTTCTACAATACACGGGATGTCCAGCCTTTTAATAAGGCCGTCGGGGGGCTTGATGCCCGGGGCAAATGGCCCAAACCGGAAGTTCAAGAAAATGTTAACAGGGATGAAATGGGTGATTTGAAATTAACCCGGCAGGAAGAAGATGATCTTTTGGTTTTTCTAAGAACCCTTAACGACGGATACAAAGTGAAATAGAAAATTTACGCGATTGATATTGTTTGAATATCGTGTTTTAAGTCACATCATTGCTTAGCGGAGAAAAGACTATGACAAAAGAAAATCACTCAAGATTAATTATCGCTTATTTCGTCGCGTTCATTCTCTCATTGAGCCTTATGACCACCGGCTGCAAGGACAAAAAAGAAGAATCCGTCCAGCGTCCGCAGATTTCCGGCGTGAAGGTTGAACCGGTTGCCATATCGACCGTTGATGATATTTATGAGGTCACCGGAACCGTCCGTTCAAACCAAACCAGCCTGGTGGCAAGCCGGGTAATGGGCGTGGTGACGTCTGTTAACGTGAAGGAAGGAGACCTCGTTCAGAAAGGGCAATTGCTTTTGACCATTGATGACCGGGATGCCGTCCAAAGACTGCAAGCTGCCAACATGTCTGCAGAAGCGGCAAAGCAAAGTCAGTCATTGGCAGAGAAGACCTGGCAGCGGTATAAAAAACTCCATGATGAAGAAGTCGTTTCGCAGCAGGAAATGGACCGGATGGATACCCAGAAGAAACTCGCGGACGCTGAATATAATCGGGTCAAGGCCATGGCGGATGAAGCCGCAACCTATATGTCGTTTACGAAAGTTACCGCGCCGGCTGCCGGAAGAATTACGGAAAAACGGATTGAAGCCGGCAGCATGGCCACGCCCGGCATGCCACTCCTGGTTCTTGAAGGCGGAGGCAGTTCCTATATTGAAGTTTCGATTGATGCCGGTATCGGTCCCGCGGTCAAAACCGGCATGCCCGTGGAGGCCGAAGTGGATACCATGCCCCGTCCGCTGGCCGGAACCATCAAAGAGGTTTTTCCCGCTGTTGATCCGGCGTCCCGCACCTTTACCGCCAAGATAGGTTTTAAAAACGAAAATCCCCGCAGCGGTTTATTTGCCCGTGTGCGTATTCCCATCTGTAAAAAAGAAGCCGTTCTTGTTCCTGCACAGGCTGTTGTTCGCAGAGGTCAGTTGACCGGCGTGTATGCGGTTGACGATCAGGGACTGGTGACGTACCGTCTTGTCCGCACCGGTAAGTCTTTTGCCGCCGGCACGGAAATTCTCTCCGGCTTGAAAGCCCGTGACCGGCTCGTAACGTCAGGCATTGAAAACGTCATTGATGGCGGCATGATCTCAGGAGAAAAGATGAAATGACGGGAATCGGAATTTCCGGGCAAATTGCCAGAGCCTTCATCAAATCGAAGCTGACGCCGCTGCTGGTTGTGGCCGCTCTGTTGCTTGGCACATTCGCCGTCCTCGTCACGCCCCGCGAAGAAGAGCCGCAGATTGTCGTTCCCATGATTGACGTTTTTGTCAATTATCCCGGCGCCACCGCCAAAGAAGTGGAGGAACGGGTGACGATTCCGATGGAGAAACTCCTCTCGGAAATCAAGGGCGTCGAGTACGTTTATTCGATTGTCAAACCCGGCTTCAACATGACGATAGTACGCTTCTATGTCGGCGAAGACATGGAAGACAGTCTGGTTAAGCTCTACAACAAGCTGATGTCCAATTACGACAAGATCCCTCCCGGTGTTTCCCAGCCGATGGTCAAGGCCAAATCCATTGATGACGTTCCCGTCCTGGCGCTGACCCTCTGGAGCAAATCTCCGCAATACACGGGATACGAACTGCGCCGGGTGGCGCTCGAACTTTGCGGCGAACTCAAGAAAAATGCCCATGTCTCGGAATTTTCCATCATCGGCGGTCAGCGCCGCCAGGTTCTGGTGACACTCGATCCCCAGCGCCTGCGCGCCTACAATCTATCGGCTTTTCAAATCATGAACGCGCTGGAGAAAGCCAATATCGTCGTGCACTCCGGTAAATTTTCGGCGGGCAACACAGAAACCGTTGTGGAAACAGGGCGGTTTTTGAAAGACGCGCAGGATGTCGGCAATCTGGTGCTTCATGTCTTCAACGGACGTCCAGTTTATCTGAAGGATGTCGCCAAAATCAGCGACGGACCGGAAGAAGCTTCCAATTATGTTTTCATGGGCATGGGACCGGCAGCGGCCCAAAAAGGATTATCCGGTGATCCCGCCGGCCAGTATGAAGCCGTGACCATTGCCATCGCCAAGCAAAAGGGAGCCAACGCCAGTATTGTTGCCGAAGAAGCCTTGAAAAAAGTGGAAGCGCTCAAGAAGCATTTGATTCCCCATGACGTGCAGGTGACGGTGACCCGCAATTACGGCGAAACGGCCAAAGAAAAATCTGACGAATTGCTGTATCACATGCTCATCGCCACCGTGTCGGTCATTATCCTGATCGCTGTTTTTCTCGGATGGCGCGAATCCATCGTGGTGGCCGTTGCTGTGCCCGTGACGCTCGCGCTGACGCTGCTTATCAATTATCTTTACGGCTATACGCTGAATCGCGTGACACTGTTCGCGCTGATTTTTTCCATCGGGATTTTGGTGGATGATGCTATTGTTGTCGTCGAAAACATCAACCGTCATTTTCGTCTGCACCGGATTGAACCGCTCACCGCGGTGTATGCGGTGGATGAAGTCGGCAATCCCACCATTCTGGCGACGTTCACGGTCATCGCCGCCCTGCTGCCGATGGCGTTTGTCTCCGGTCTGATGGGTCCTTACATGAGGCCGATTCCCGTGGGCGCTTCGGCGGCCATGATCTTTTCTCTGCTGGTGGCTTTCATCGTCAGTCCCTGGCTGGCCTACATTGTCCTGAAAAATGTGCGGCACAAAGAAGAAAAAGAAGGGCATGGACTTACAGGAACCTATGAAAAATTTCTGGGTCCTTTGATTGATGTCAAGAAAAAGCGGATGGTGGCTCTATCCGTTATTGTCGGATTGCTTTTACTGTCTGTCATCCTTGTTCCGTTGAAACAAGTAACGATGAAAATGCTGCCGTTTGACAATAAAAGCGAACTGCAGGTGGTCATTGATATGCCCGAAGGTTGCACGCTGGAAGAAACGGCAGCCTTAACCAGGGAGATGTCGGAGTATCTGAAAACGGTGCCGGAAGTGACCGATTTCCAGTCTTACGTGGGAACGGCGTCGCCTTACAACTTCAACGGTCTTGTCCGCCATTACTTTATGCGGTCGGGCAGCAATGTCGCCGATATTCAGGTTAATTTTGTCAGCAAGGATAAACGCGATGACCAGAGCCACGAGATTGCCAAGCGCCTGCGTCCGGAATTGAAGAAAATAGGAGACCGCTTCGGTGCGAGCATCAAGGTGGCGGAGATTCCTCCCGGCCCGCCGGTGTTGAGCACACTGGTCGCGGAAATTTATGGCCCGGACACGAACCGTCAGATTGAAATCGCCAAATCGCTGAAAGCTATCGTTGAAAAGACGGACGGCGTTGTGGATGTGGACTGGTTTGTGGAAGATGATCAGCGCAAAATTTCTTTCGAGGTCGATCATGAAAAGGCCGCCGCCAGCGGTATCAGCACGGAAGCTATTGCCCGAAGTCTGGGAATCGCGCTGTCAGGCACCGGTGCGGGTCTTGTGCACATGGAAACAGAAAAGGAGCCGGTGGAAATATTTTTACGCATGCCTATTGAACAGCGCTCCAACCTGACCGATCTGCAGTCGCTGACCATTCCTTCGGCATCGGGACAGCAGGTTCGTCTGGCCGAACTGGTGAAGAAGAGGGAGGGCATAGAGGAAAAGACCATCTATCACAAGAACATGAAAAAGGTAACCTACGTCACGGGTGACGTTGCCGGCACGGAAGAAAGTCCCGTTTATGCCATTTTGAAGATGAAATCAGATATCGCCAAACTAAAGCTGGCCGAGGGATATGAGCTTAAACAATTTTATACGAGCCAGCCCTGGCTGGAAGACCGCTACTCCATGAAATGGGACGGCGAGTGGCACATCACTTATGAAGTATTCCGCGATCTGGGCCTTGCTTTTGCCGTCGTGCTCATCATTATTTACATTCTGGTCGTGGCCTGGTTTAAAAACTTTGTGACGCCGCTGGTCATCATGGCGCCCATTCCTCTGACGCTGGTGGGCATCCTGCCGGGGCACTGGCTGTTCGGCGCCTTTTTCACGGCAACTTCCATGATCGGATTTATCGCCCTCGCGGGTATCGTTGTGCGCAATTCCATTTTGCTCGTCGATTTTATTCAGATGGAATGGCGGGAAAAAGGTGAGCTGCGCCAGGCCTTGATTCAGGCGGGATCCGTGCGCTTTCGGCCGATTGTTCTTACCGCTGCCGCGGTGGTGGTCGGCTCGTTTGTCATGCTTTTTGATCCCATCTTCCAGGGACTTGCCATCGCCATGATGTTCGGTGCCGTGGCCTCAACCCTCCTCACTCTGATTGCCGTGCCATTGCTCTATTTCGAGTTCTTCAAAAACAAAAAGTGCCCCGTTGAAAAAGAAAAATCTCCTGCAGAAGACATTTAAAGGGATCGTTCCCTGAAAGCGCCGGTTGTTACTTTTTTTGCGGCGCAATCGGCGATAACCTAAAGGTCACGCGTTGCGCCCTACATTAAATACGTTATTTTGTGGGGATCGTTCGCCGAACGATCCCTTAATTGCTACATCAATCATTGTAGGGCGCGATCCCTGATCGCGCCGATTTTCCCATACATTATGCGGCTACACACTGCGTGCTTTGCTGATGCGGTTCCAGACGGGGCGGCAGACGGCGCGATAGACTTCCTTGCGTTCTTCTGTGGTCAGGCCCAGCACATTGAAAACGATTTTATCCAATTCGGCGCGGTCCGGCAGCCGTCAAAACCTTCCGTCTCAGCGTAAACGGCCAAATCCACAAAACAACACCTGCCATAACACAGACGGGAAAGATGTCTTGTATAACTTGACTCTCTGGATACGTTGTTACTACATTTTTTTTCTAAGATTCAATCAACACTCCTGCTTCACAGACAGGGGCATTTTCTTCTGTCTGGCTATTTCGGCTTCTACTCCGAAAAAGTCTTGACTTTTTCGGAGTAGAAGGTAAACTGGTCACCATGAAACGGTATCTCGAAAAATATATCCAGTCCGATTTGAAAAGGAAGATTGTACTGTTAACCGGTCCACGACAGACAGGCAAGACAACGCTTGCCAAAATGCTGAAGACAGACTTCGATTATTTCAATTATGACAACGCCGAACATAGGTTAAGTTTACTGAAAAAATCATGGAATCGTTCCAGAGAGCTTGTCATATTTGATGAACTCCAAAAGATGAAAAACTGGAAATCATGGCTCAAAGGCGTTTACGACACTGAAAAAATTCCGCCTTCCCTCATTGTTACGGGCAGCGCCAAACTTGATGCCTACAAAAAGGTGGGAGACTCTCTTGCCGGGAGGTTTTTTGAATACCGACTACATCCGCTGGATTTAAAGGAAATCCGACTGATTTTAGGTTCCAGTGACCTCAATGGAAAATTCGATAAACTTTTAAAACTCGGCGGATTTCCGGAACCTTACCTTGAAGGCGACGAGACCTACTACAATCGCTGGAAGAGAAGCCATTTGGACATCATCTTAAAACAGGATTTGATTGATCTTGAAAATCTGCGACATATAACAACCATAGAAACACTGATAGAACTTTTGAAAAAGAAAGTCGGCTCTCCCATATCCTACAAATCCTTGGCTGAAGACCTTCAGTGTTCGGACAAGACCGTTAAGCGCTGGTTGTCCGTACTGGAGACGTTGTATGTCATCTATAAGGTTCCGCCGTACCACAAAAACATATCCCGGAGTCTTTTGAAAGCTCCCAAATATTATTTTTACGACACCGGTCAACTACCCGATGATTCCGGTATGAAACTGGAAAACCTTGTTGCCTGCGCGCTGCTTAAAGAAATGCATTTTCGGGAAGATTGTTTCGGTGAGAAGTGGAATTTATGTTATTTGCGGAACAAGGATGGACGGGAAATTGATTTTCTTGTAACAAAAAAGGGAACTCCGGCCATGATGATTGAGGTCAAATGGAGTGACGACGAACGAAGCCCCAATTTTTCTTTTTTTGAAAAAAATACCAAGAGCGTAAAAAAAGTCCAAATCGTCAAGGAACTCAAGAGAGAAAAGACTTACCCGGACGGCACCGAAATCCGCACGGCCTGCAAATGGCTTTCTGAAATAAACCTGATTCCAGTTTAATTTTTAATTACAAGACGCGCACTACATCAAAATGAATATCCACGTTATGTTGTAGGGATCGTTCAAACCTGAAGGTCACAATGCCTGAACGATCCGGTTATTGCGCGGATTGATCGGGGCATTGTGACCCTATAGTGCCCTTTAGGGTATTTAGGTTAGATCAATCCCTGCAACAACGATTGTAGGGCGGGCATGCCTTACACGCCGTTCGTGTTTCGAGAAAATATTTATACGCAAAAGAGGCGGTTGTTAAAATAAAGTAGCTGTGGTAACAAATCGTCATGTCTGATTTATTCATCATGTAAAAGGATTTTTAATGCAGGATATTGTTAATCGCGTTCACGCTCATATGCCGTATCATCTTCTGCCGAAGCATCTGGATATGATTTTGCAGCGGAAACTTAATCTGGAGATTTATTTTCATCATTGGGTGTTGGAGAAACTGGATAAAACGAAGTGCATTGAACACGCAAAGATTCTGGCCGATGCCGGTTTAAGAACCACTTTTCACGCGCCTTTTATGGATTTACGGCCAGGTGCGCTCGATGAACGAGTCCGCCGGGTAAGCATTGATAGAATCAAGCAGGCGTTCGATCTGGCGTTTTATTTTCATCCACTTAAAATTGTCTGCCACTCTTCCTTCGACGAACGTTACTACGTCTTTGTTGATGATCTGTGGCTGGAGAACAGCATGAAAACATGGACGGAGCTGATTGCTCTTGCCAGGGATGTCCATACCATGATCGCGCTGGAAAATGTTTACGAGAAGAATCCCGGCATTCTGCGCCGTCTGTTTGACGTGCTGTCTTCAGAACACATTTGCTTTTGCTTTGATACCGGTCATTTTAATGCCTTTGCTCATGAACCTTTAAGTGTCTGGTTAAAGGCTCTGGGAAAGTATTTGGGGCATTTGCATTTGCATGACAATCTCGGAAAGCGGGATGAGCATCTGCCGGTCGGAGAAGGCACGTTTCCTTTTGCAGAGCTTTTTGAGACGCTGCGGAAAATGAAAATAAAACCGACTGTCACCCTGGAGGCTCATAATCCGAACAATCTCCGGCAGTCGATGGAGAATATCAGGAGCCTGGGGCTTGTGAAGTATCTGAAATAATCGGATAAATTATTGTTTAGAGGTATACATTGCTCAGATACATCGTAAAAAGAACTTTATTTATGATACCGCTTTTGCTGGGGATTACGGTTATCTGTTTTTTTGTCATGCATCTGGCTCCCGGTTCTCCGACGGATTTGCAGACGGAGATGAATCCGAAAGCGTCAGCGGAGATGAAGGAACGTCTCCGTTCGTTGTATGAACTTGATAAGCCGATTCATCTGCAGTACGCATCCTGGCTGAAAAAAATCAGTCAGGGAGACCTGGGAACATCTTTTGCGACCGACCATCGTCCGGTGGCCGATAAAATCATGGAGAGGCTGCCTGTCACGATTCTGATCAATTTTCTCTCTTTGCTGATCATTATCGCGGTTGCGGTTCCGCTGGGTGTTTTATCGGCTGTGCACAAGGATTCTTTGTTTGACAAGGTGACAACCGTGTTTGTTTTCATCGGCTTCGCCGTGCCTACCTTCTGGCTTGCTTTATTGCTGATGATTTATTTCGGCATTCATTTGAACTGGCTGCCGATTTCCGGATTGCGTTCGCTGAATTACGAATATCTGAGTGCCTTTGACCGGTTGCTTGATCTGGCAAAGCATCTGGTCTTACCGGTTTTCGTTTCCGCTTTTGGAGGTCTGGCCGGTCTCTCCCGTTACATGAGAGCCAACATGCTGGAAGTGATCAGGCAGGATTATATTATGACCGCCCGCGCCAAGGGATTGAGTGAACGTGATGTCATTTACAGGCACGCTTTGCGCAACGCGCTTCTGCCGGCCATTACCATTCTGGGACTTTCCGTTCCCGGTCTGATCGGCGGGAGCGTTATCTTTGAAACGATTTTCGCCATTCCCGGCATGGGACAGCTTTTCTATATGTCGGTGATGGCCAGGGATTATCCGACCATCATGGGGATTTTGTTGATCGGAGCGATTTTAACGCTCGTGGGCAACCTGATTGCCGATGTGTCGTATGCGGTGGCGGATCCACGGATAAGAATATCCTGAGAGACTACAGAAAATGAATGCATGGTCAGCTATGTATAAAAACAAATTGATGTTAACCGGCGGCGGGCTGGTCTTTCTGCTTTTGGTTATTTCTCTTCTCGCGCCGTGGCTGGCGCCTTACGATCCGGGACAGATCGATTTAAATAACGTCCTGGCCGCACCGTCCATGAATCACTGGTTTGGAACGGATCAACTGGGGCGGGATGTTCTTTCCCGGATGATCTGGGGAGCGAGGATTTCCCTCAAAGTCGGTTTTGTGGCCACGGGCTTTGCCATCATTATCGGAACGATGCTGGGAGCCGTTTCCGGATACTACGGCGGCTGGGTTGATTCCATCATTATGCGGTTTGTGGATATTATGCTTTGCTTTCCGACATTTTTTCTGATTCTGGCGGTCATCGCTTTTCTGGAACCTTCCATCTGGAATATCATGATCATCATTGGTTTGACCGGATGGATGGGTGTGACCAGATTGGTGCGGGCTGATTTTATTTCGCTCAGGGAACGGGATTTTGTGCATGCCGCCAAAGCGATCGGCGCGAGTGATCTGCGGATTATTTTTCTGCACATCCTGCCCAATTCGATGGCTTCGATTCTGGTCGCGGCAACGCTGGGAATTGCCGGAGCGATATTGACCGAATCGGCGTTGAGTTTTCTGGGTATCGGCGTGCAGCCGCCCACCCCGAGCTGGGGCAATATCCTGACGGCCGGCAAGGATAATATTGACATCGCGTGGTGGCTTTCACTTTATCCGGGATTGGCCATTCTGATGACGGTTGTCGGCTATAATCTGCTGGGGGAGGGTATCCGGGATTTGCTGGATCCCCGCTTGAAAAAATAGCCCGTTTCGCCGGGAATTTGTTCATTCTTGATTAAATCGTAAAAATGTAATAGGAAAAAAATCGTTCATTTTACGTTAAGGAGAAGAAAGTCATATGTCAAGAAGAGTCAATGCTGAAGCAATCAGCAACGATAAACGCATTCTTTCGCGCAAACTGATGCAGGGTGAAATTTCCGACAAGGATCTGCAGGCCCTTTTAAAAAAACTTCCGGATGTTGCCGATAACGCCGAAGAAGTTTCTCTCAACGAAAATCAGGGCGAAAATAAAACCGAAAGCCAGCCCGAAACCACAAACGAAAACGCCAGTTAAAATCTCATGCTTGTCGATTCTCACGCTCATCTGGAGATGAAAGAATTCGATCCCGACCGCGAAGAGGTCATCAGGCGCGCCGGAAGCGAGGGAGTCGATTTTATCATCACCGTTGGAACCAATCTCAAACTGAGTCTCAAAGCGGTGACGCTTGCCGATCACTATGAAAATATCTACGCGACTGTCGGCGTTCATCCTCATGATGTGGCGAAAATCAATAATCACACGCTGGACGCGCTGAAAGATCTGATTATAAAACATAAAAAAATCGTCGCCTACGGTGAGATCGGTCTGGATTTTTTCCGAAACATTTCTCCGCAGGAGCAGCAACTGGAATTATTCGGCCGACAACTGGAACTGGCCGGCGAGCTTAATCTTCCGGTGGTCATTCACGATCGGGAAGCGCACCGGCAGACGCTGGAAACCGTTCAGGCGTCAGGGGTGCGACGGGGGGTGTTTCACTGTTTTTCCGGCGATTACGCAATGGCTAAAAAATGCATCGATCTGGGATTTTATATTTCCATTCCCGGCGTCGTGACGTATGACAAATCAAAGACGCTTCAGGATGTGGCGGCGCGTGTCCCGCTTTCTTCACTGCTGATGGAAACCGACGCGCCTTATCTTGCGCCGGTTCCGCATCGTGGCAAAAGAAACGAACCTTCTTATATTATGCACACGGCTAAAAAGGTTGCACAAATCAGAGGAGTGCCGTTGGAAGAGGTCGCCAGACAGACATCCGTCAATACGTTGAATCTTTTCGGCATCCAATCTTCTGGCAACGCGAGTTCGTAAGGTTTTCGAAGAGCTTTCCCATGAAAAAAAATAAATTGAAAGCGGTGGTCCTGTTGAGCGGTGGTGTTGATTCTGCGACAACGCTGGCGATTGCCCGACAAATGGAATTTGAAATTTACGCGTTGAGTTTTCGCTATGGACAGAGACACGCCGTTGAACTGAAGGCGGCAAAACGAATTGCCGAAATGAATCATGTTGCCCGGCATCTGATCGTGAATGTTGATTTGCGGAAGATCGGCGGTTCCGCTTTGACGGCTGATATTGAAGTCCCCAAAAATAGAAAAGAGACAACAATGAAAAAAAATATACCGGTAACGTATGTGCCGGCGCGCAACACAATATTTTTGTCTTACGCTCTGGCCTGGGCGGAAGTCATCGGAGCGAATGATATTTTTATCGGCGTGAATGTCCTGGATTACAGCGGTTATCCGGATTGCCGTCCGGAATATATTGACGCTTATCAAAAGATGGCCAATCTGGCCACCAAAGCCGGTGTCGAAAACAAACGAAAACTAAAAATTCACACACCGCTCATCAAGATGAGTAAAGCACAAATTGTACGGAAAGGTCTGGAACTGGGCGTGGATTACAGTCTCACCCACAGTTGCTATGATCCGTCACCTTCCGGAAAAGCCTGCGGTGAATGCGATTCCTGTCTTTTGCGTCTGAAGGGTTTTAAAGACGCCGGTGTCAGCGACCCTGTGAAATATTTGAAGTAAGGATTTATTCTTGAGTTACTTCATCAAGGAAATATTTTATTCCATTCAAGGGGAGGGTTTTTATACCGGACGTCCGGCGGTTTTCTGCCGTTTTGCCGGATGTAATTTATGGTCGGGAAAAGAAGCGGATCGTGATAAGGCGATTTGTAAATTTTGTGATACCGATTTTGTCGGATGTGAAGGGGAAGAGGGTGGAGAATTCAAGACGGCCATGGATTTGGCGGACCGGATAGCAAAATTATGGCCGCAGAAAAATAAAAATTCCGTCCGTCCGTTTGTTGTCTGCACGGGCGGAGAACCGCTGCTGCAAATGGATGTCGGGCTGATTTCAGCGCTGCATGAAAAGGGATTTGAAATAGCGGTGGAAACGAACGGAACGATTTTACCACCGGCCGGCGTTGACTGGATTTGCGTCAGCCCCAAGGCGAATGCCGAACTGTTACTGAGCTCGGGAAACGAGCTCAAGCTGGTTTTTCCCCAGGAAGCAACCGGACCGGAAAAATACGCGATGATGGACTTTCAGCATTTTTTTCTGCAGCCGATGGATTCGCCTGATTCTGAAAAAAATACGAGGCTCACGCTGGAATATGTCAAGTGCCATCCGCAGTGGCGTCTGAGTTTACAGGTACATAAAATATTAAAAATAAAATAAGGAACCCAGATGGAAATTTTCAAAGTCTTTAAATTCGACGCAGCGCATCGCCTGCCCTGTGTCGGTACGCAGCACAAGTGCTCTGAAATTCACGGCCATTCCTTCCGGATAGAAATTCATATCAGTGGACCGGTTGATTCCCGTTTCGGTTGGGTGATCGATTTTGCCGATATTCATCAGGCGGTTGAACCGCTGCTTGAACAACTGGATCATAAATATTTAAATGATGTGGAGGGGCTGAATAATCCGACATCGGAAAATATCGCGAGATGGATCTGGGAGCGTCTTTGTATTCCATTACCGCAATTGAGCAAGATTGTCGTGCAGGAAAGTCCCGAATCCGGTTGTATCTATCAGGGTGAAAAATAATATTTGCCGGTAAAAATCCTGTTCAATTTCCAAATCATAATTTTACCCCTTTTCAGTTGAAAAATAGACTCTTCAATGATATTTGCCTATGACATCAGGTAACTGAAGATGGATCAAAAAACGATACAGAAAATAAAAAGCGATCAGCAGGATAACATCCTGGAGGAACTCCGGCGGGAAAAAGCGGCGGTACTGACCCGCGCGAGTTGGGCTGTAGAAGACGTGCTGGAAAAGATGATTCGCATCGAGAGGCAAATCGAATCCAAAATTTCTTTTTTGGCTTCCCGGTACGGTCAGGATGAATCCTGCGCAGCCTTGAAACAGAGAAGAATGATTTTTGAAGAAATCAACAGTCACGTTGAAGAATACAATCGGATTCGCCAAAAAGCCGAACTGCAATTTTATTATCTGATTGTGACGCGCGAAGCTTTAGGTTTGCGTCGTCATGAAATGGTTCAGAAAATGTACCGTATTCCTGAAAAAAAGAAAAAATACGAGCTGGAAAATGGATAGATACAGAAAACCCCGGCTGCGGATGGTGGAATCGCAGATTAAAGCGCGCGGAATCAAGGATGAGCGTGTTTTGATGGCTATGGAAACGATTCCCCGCCATCTTTTTGTCGATGAAGGATTGATGGAGCAGGCTTACAGTGACAGTCCTCTGCCCATCGGCGAGCATCAAACCATCTCCCAGCCTTACATCGTGGCATTAATGACAGAAGCTCTGGAATTAAAGGGAAGGGAAAGAGTCCTGGAGATTGGTACCGGTTCCGGTTATCAAACGGCCATTCTCGCTTCTCTGGCTGATCGGGTTTTTTCCGTGGAACGCATTGCTTCTCTGGCAACCGGCGCGCGTAAGATTCTTGACAAGCTTAATTTTTATAACGTGGCCATCCGGGTCGGTGATGGTTCGTACGGCTGGAGTGACGAAGCGCCCTTCGACGCTATTATTACAACGGCGGCGGCACCGGATATTCCTCAATATTTGCTGGAACAGTTGATACCCGGCGGAAGAATGGTGGTTCCGGCCGGTGGCCGCGAAGTACAGACACTCTATAAGTTAACGCGATCCAAGGACAATCCTCAGGAAATTATCAAAGAAGATTTGGGCGGTTGCCGTTTTGTCAGTCTGATCGGGGAGAGCGGATGGAAAAAATAAAGGTTTTATTGATCATCTTGATCGTTCCCTTCGTTTTTGCCTGTTTTCAATCTCAAACACATAGAGAGACTTCAAAAGGCGTCTATCATCTGGTCAAAAAAGGTGAAAACATAGAGGGCATTGCCAGAGCCTACGGTGTTCCGGCGCAGCAATTAAGCCGGATCAATAATATCAAAGCTGATAATCCTGTTCAAGAAGGATCGGTCATCTTTATTCCATCGGCAAACAGGGTGGAAAATAAAGTAATGAAAGATACCGCAGACAAGACCCCCGCCGCGAAAGCAGAAGTCAGCAAAAGCATATCCGAAACAGAATTTAAGAAAAGCAGTCCTGCAGCTGTTAAGGAAAAGACAGCCCGGAAGGAAGAAAAAGAAGGTAAACCTTTGGTTGAAGTTACGGATCTGCAGATTGCCGGACAGAAAAAAACATCCATTGATGTGACCAAAAATTCTGAACCCAAAAAATCAAAAATAGTCATTATCGCGGAACCAGAAGAAAAAACCGCTAAGAATACCATAAAGCCTTATGGAAGGGAGATAGTTCCAGATCAGAAAAATATAGCGGGTAGACAAGCTGCGTCAGAGACCGTCGCTGACAAAAAGATTGCGGAAGAGAACATTATACCACCATTCCCGGCAGCGGAGCCCGGGGAAAAAATCACATCAGGGAAAAATAAATTTATCTGGCCGGTGCGGGGGAAAGTCAAGGCTCATTTCGGTCAACAGCCCAACAAGACTTTCCATAACTGGATTAAAATTGCCTCCAAAGCGGGCGTGAAAGTGAAAGCGGCAGAGTCCGGTACGGTTATTTTTTCTTCCCAGCTAAAAAATTACGGTGAAACCATTATTATCCGTCACACAAATAATTTTGCCACGGTCTATACGCATCTGAAAAAGCGGAATGTTAAAATCGATAAGAACGTGAAAAAAGGGGAAGCGATAGCCGTTTTGGGAGAAAAAGATGATGACGGCGAAGTGTATATGAACTTTGAAATTCGCCGTCAGGGTAAGGCTCGCGATCCCCTGCTTTTCCTGCCGTAGTATATTTTGCGCTTGCCTGAAAAAAAATCATTAATATATTAATCTCACTTTTACGCAAAGGGGATCATATGAATCATTATTTCGAACAGGGACCGATTCGTCCGCCGAGCGAGGCGACCAGCCTTCTGCTTCGTGTGTCCCGAAATTGTCCGTGGAACAAGTGTGCTTTTTGTCACACCTATCGGGGAACGAAGTTTGAGCTGAGGAGCGTGGAAGAGGTCAAAAAAGATATTCAGGCCATGAAAGATATTGCCGATGAAATTGTCAGTCTTTCCTGGAAACTGGGCAAGGGAGGGCAGGTCAATCGAGATCTATTAAGACACATTTATAACAGTGACGATTATTATAATGACCATACATACTCTGTTGCCTCCTGGCTTTACTTCGGTGGTGAAAATGTTTTTTTGCAGGATGCCAATTCGTTGATTTTAAAGACGGCCGATTTATTGTCCATTCTCAATTTCCTGAAAGAGACGTTTCCGAATGTGAAAAGAATTACTTCTTATTGCCGTTCGCATACAGCGGCGAGAAAAACCGTTGATGAGTTGAAATTATTAAAAGATGCCGGCCTTTCCCGGATTCATATCGGAATGGAAAGCGGCAGCGATGATGTTTTATCGCTGATTCACAAGGGCGTGACTGCTGCCGATCATATCAAAGCCGGTCGGAATATCAGACAGGCAGGCATAGAGCTCAGTGAATATGTGATGCCCGGATTGGGCGGAAAACAATGGACACGAGAACATGCGCTGGAAACAGCGAAGGTCATCAATTCCATAAATCCTGATTTTGTCCGTCTGCGCACGTTGCATGTTGTGCCGGGCACCGGTCTGGATGAGCTGATGAAGCAGGGCGGATTCCAACCGCTCGGTGATGAAGATGTTCTCAGAGAAATTAATTTATTCATCGAGCATCTTGAGGTTCAGGGCACCTATCTGGCCAGTGATCATATTTTAAATCTGCTGGAAGAGCTGGAAGGGAAATTCCCTGAGGATAAAAATAGAATTTTATCACGCATCAAAAAATATTTTGAGCTTTCCGATATGGACAGGCAGATTTTCCGCCTGGGACGACGCACCGGCGCGTATCGAAAACTGGACGATCTTGGGGATAAAGAAACCTATTGGCGATTGAAATCGGTCATCGATCATTACAGTGCCAAGGGCGGAAATTTGGAGGAAGATATCATTAAAACAATGAATCAATACATATAAATAATCATTATTTTTGTTTAAATTATGTTTCGCCTTTTTTATTTTACCGGTTGGAAAATAATCTATTGACACTTAAATTCTTTCTGCTTATACTTCCGCCGTCAAAAAGCAATTTTTTATCAAATATTCAGATAACCGGCGGCTTGAAACACATCTGCTGTTGATCTTGGACAAATTATTTGAAGCTCTTTAACCGGCTTTAATATTTTTGCCGATTTTCTATGCGGAAAAATAACAGGCCCCCTTGCCTTACGAAAGGCTGTGAAGAATAGGCGACCGGTATTATTTGATGACTTGATAAATGACTGCACACTTTTGATGAAAAAGAAAAAAACAATAAATTAGAGGAGGCTATACAATGCGTGAATGTGTCATTATTGATGGTGTAAGGTCGCCGAATTCCCGGGCGCACAATGAAAAAGGTTGGTTCAGAGCTTTAAGACCCGATGAAGTCCTGACCAAAGTTTATGATGGATTATTTGCACGTAACCCGAAAGTGAAACCCGAAGATATCGAATCCGTGTTTGTCGGTTGCGCCAACATCACCGGCATGCAGAATGATATCGGCCGTCTGGCCTGGCTGGCCGGTGGCTTTCCGGAATCCGTTCCCACCAACACGCTAACCATGCAGTGTCCTTCCGGTATGGCCGCCACGCAGCACGCCGCCCGCGCCATTATGTGCGGCGAAGGCGACACCTACATTGCCGCCGGTGTGGAAGACATGCAGAAAGTTTTCATGGCCATGCATATGGACTTTCCTCCCCGTCTGGCCAACCGCTACAATATTCTTGATCTGCCCATGGGCAACACTGCAGAAAAGGTTGCGGAAGTTTATAAAGTCAGCCGGACAGACATGGAAAACATGGCTTTCTGGAGCAATAAAAAAGCCTTTGAAGCCACCCAGGCCGGAAAATTCAAGGGTGAAATCATCCCGATGGAAGGATTAAAGGATGACGGAACTCCCTTTATGGTTGATACGGACCAGTGGATTCGTGGCGATGTCTCGATGGAACAGATGGCAACCATGAAAACGCCTTTCAAGGCGGATGGAGTTGTCACAGCGGCAACGTCTTCACCCCTGACCATCGGCGCCGCAGCGCTTCTGTTGATGGAACGCTCCAAAGCCGACAAACTGGGACTTTCCTACAGCATTAAATATGAAGCCGGCGCTTTAGCCGGTTGCGATCCCACGATTATGGGCATCGGCCCCATTCCCGCTGTCCAGAGACTTCTGGCACGTACAGGCAAGAAAGTCAGCGATATCGGTGTTTGGGAATTCAATGAAGCTTTCGCCAGCCAGGCCCTGGCCTGCGTGAGAGAACTGGGCATCGCTCAGAACGCTCCTTTTGATAACGTCAATATTTGGGGCGGCGCTCTGGCGCTTGGTCATCCGTTGGGACAAAGTGGATGCCGCATTCTGGTTACCCTGCACAGCATCATGAAGAATGAATTGAAAGATGCCCAATACGGCGTGGCTTCTCTGTGCGGCGCATTCGGCAATGCCGGAGCCACCATGTTAAGCAGAGTGAAATAATTCACTGTCAGATTTATAAATTCATAAGGGAGCTCTTTTCCGGAAAGAGCTCCCTTTATTTTTGGTTTAGATGAGTGGTTAACTGATTTTTCTCAGGCTATAATCTTATAACTTGCCCGAAAGAAACAAATCCGCATCCCGCGCCGTTTCATCCGGTAATTCCTCCATCGGAGTATGACCGGCGCCATCATACTGAATAAATTTTGCTGTTGGCAGCTCCTGTTTCCAATTTTCAAAATACCGGAACGGAATCCAGATATCTTTGGTGCCCCACATCACCAGTGTTGGCGGCTTCAGATCTTTTATTCCGACGGCAAGATTCTTATCTTTGCTCTGTTTTCTGAATTCCGTAAAAACATCAACATAGGATTCTTTGTTGCCTTCTCTCATGGCCAGTTCAAAATAGCGGTCTTTGAGTTCCTGGGTTATTTTTGATTTATCTCCATAAACCTCATTGACAGCCCGATCAATAAAGAATCTTGGCATCATATACCAGGCAAAAGGTCTGATAACGGGATTGCTGGCAAATGCGATGATACCCGGAAGGGGCTGTGGAAATCCCACGGAGTCTATCAGGATAAGCTTCTCCACTTTTTCGGGATTTTTTAGGGCAAATTTCCAAGCTATGTAACCACCGAGAGAGTTACCCGCAATAGAGAATTTCTCCAATTTTTTTTCGGCTATCAGTTCTTCGAAAAGTTTTACAGCATTATCAATATTGTAAAAGGAACGATCAGGAGCCGGTCCTGTGAGCCCGAATCCGGGAATATCCAGTCTGATGATGCGATAATGTCCTTTCAGTCGTTGAACCCATCCATCCCAGGTGTGCAGGGACGAGCACACGCCGTGCAGCAAAATCAGGACAGGTCCCTGTCCCTCGTCTTTATAGTGAATGTTCATATCGTTGATCTGGATGATTTTAGACTCGGTGTCTGCGTATTTCATCTTCAATCTTTCCATCGGAATGGTTGTCATTCCCAGGTGAGTACACCCCATGGTCGCAGCGATCATACAGACTGATATGATTAATATGAACCTTTTCCTATTCATCATTACCGGCGCTCCTCGAAATTATTTTTTGAACTGCATCGGATGTTATATTGATGCAGGACTATAAATTTTCCACATCCGTATGTCAATGAGATATTAAAAATGAGACATGAAATCATTGTGACAATAACACTGAAAAAATTGTCATCAGACATGCAAATAATAATGAAAAATCTATTGTCAAAACGGATATGATGATTTATATTAGAGTCAAACATCCAAACTAATTTTAATGGAAAGGAGAATAGTAATGAAGACATATGCCATTAAGTATTTGGAACTGGCGGAAAAACACGCGGAAAAAATTGCGGCAAGATGGGCAAAGGATGTTAAGAGCAATGTAAGGACACCAACGTATAAAAATTTGAAAGAAGATGATATTGTTTATCAGTGTGTCAGATTTTATCGAAATTTCAGTAAGATGTTTCTGGATGAAAAAATTACGGATGACGTGTTAAGATATTTTCGCAGTTATGCTCAGGAAAGTTACAAGATGGGAATTCCGGCAAAGGAAACCATTTATGCGCTGATCCTGATGCGCAGGCATATCTGGCTGTACGCTGAATTTCAGGCTATCTTCACTTCCGGTATTGATCAAAGACAGGCTCTTGATACTCTCGGAAGGACTATTCTTCTGTTCGACTACGCTGCTTATGAGGTAACCAAAGAATACCAGGACCTTATGAAACAGGGGAAAAAGTAAAATTATTTTCAATCAATAGTATTAATGCCGGACTTAATCTCAGAGAAAGGAGAAAATTCTTATGGTAGATTCGATTAAATTGCTGGACGTGACTGAACAAAACGCTGAGGAAATCGCCGCACATTGGGCGGATGATGTTCAAAAAAATAAAAGAACAACACATTATCAAAATATAACAAAAGAAAAATTAATGGTTTACGCAATTGATTTTTACAGGAATTTACGAAAATTGCTGGTGCCTGATAACCGTGTTGAATTTACACAGGAATACTTCCGGAAATACGCGAAAAAATGTCATGAAATCGGACTGCCTTTGCAGGAATCGATTTATGGACTTATTTTAATGAGACGTCATATGTGGCTGTATGCTGATTTTCAGGCTATTTTTATTGATGCCCTGGAACACAATCAGGCCATTGACAGTATTATGCGCATCATGCTCATGATGGACTACGCTGTCTATGAAATTACACAGTACTACCTTGAAACGGCACAGTAGAATAAAAAATATCACATAAAAGGAACTTAAAAAAAATCCCCGGATTAGTGATCATCATGCGGGGATTTTTTTTATTTATAATGAATTTCCAGCCGGTTGATTTACAGGGTCTGAATATGCGCATATATTCAATATTATAAGATGTTTTTCGACAAGTATAAAAATCAGCAAATAAAACACTCAAATCCCATTTATATGTTGACAGAGTGAATTTTGGGATGTATAAGACTCGAAAATGACTTTCAGTCAAGAAGGTTTGTGACAAAATACTGCATTAAGATGAATGTCGATTTTTTCTGGAAACGCAGTAGAAATTTTAAGAAAAGTGCAAGAGTGGTCGCTCAGTTTGAACGAGCAAAAAATATCATAAACTAAAGATTAAGGAGGAGTATATGGCGAGTCTATGGATTGATTTGAGGGATATCAAATTCCAGTTGTTTGAAGTCTTAAAGATTGAAGAAACATTACTGGGCAAAGGCCGTTACAAGGATTATGATGCGGATACGTGCAAAATGGTTCTGGATCAGGCGGCAAAGTTTTCGGAGTTGGAGCTTGCTCCCACTTATCCTGATGAAGTACATCGTAAACCGGTTGAAGCAACATTCGATAAAGGAAAAGTAACAACACCTGAATCTTACAAGAGACTTTGGAAACTTTATTGTGAGGCCGGTTACATGGCCACGGCTGATCAGCCCGAAGTCGGTGGTCAGGGATTCCCCGCCGTTATCGCTGCAGCCTGCGCAAACATGTTTCTTTCCTGCAATCAGGCGTTCATTATGTATCCCGGTCTTTCCCACGGTGCGGCAAGATTGATGGAGGATTTCTTCAAACATCCGTTGCGCGACATCCTTCTGGAAAAAATGTACTCCGGCGAATGGGCGGGAACCATGTGTCTGACTGAACCGGGAGCCGGTTCCGACGTCGGTCTTTTAAAAACGACCGCCAAGAAGAATGCCGACGGCACCTACTCCATCGTAGGCACCAAGAGCTTCATTTCCGCCGGTGATCATGATCTGACCCCGAACATTATTCATCCTGTTCTGGCCAGAATCGAAGGTGACCCTCCCGGAACTAAGGGTATTTCCATTTTCATGGTTCCCAAGATCAGATTCAACGAGAAGGGTGAATTGCTGGAACCCAACGACGTGCAGTGCGGCAATATCGAAAGCAAGATGGGTATCCACGGCAACGCGACCTGTACACTGAATTTCGGCACCGACAACAAGTGCATCGGTTATCTGATGGGCGAAGAGCGTGAAGGTATGCCGATCATGTTCCACATGATGAATGAAGAACGTCAGGGCGTCGGCATGATGGGTGCGTCACTTGCGGGTGCGGCTTATCTCCATGCCCTTGATTATGCCAAGCAGCGCGTTCAGGGCGCGAATGTCATCGAAATGGCTATGAAGGTTGAAAATCCAAAACCGGTTACGATTATTAATCATCCGGACGTACGCAGAATGCTGCTCAAGCAAAAAGCTATCGCAGAAGGCTGCCGTCTGCTTTGCTTCTTCTGTTACTTCTGTATGGATAATGAATTCAACGCCATGATCGATAAGAATGAAGAACAGCAGGCTTACTGGCATGGTTTTATCGAACTGCTGACACCCATTGTCAAAGCGTACAGCACAGACATGGGTATGGAAGCCTGTCAGCTGGCCGTACAGACCTACGGCGGTTATGGTTTCTGCCGTGAGTATCCGGTTGAACAGATGATGAGAGATCAGAAGATCAATCAGATCTACGAAGGAACAAACGGTATTCAGGCTCTTGACCTTCTGGGTCGTAAACTGGGCATGAAGAAAGGCCTTTATTTCATGAACCTGATGGCCATGATCAATGAAACCATTGCAGAAGGCAAGAAGGTTGAAGCTTTGAAGAAAGAAACGGAAACCGTCGAAAAAGCTTTGAATGCGTGCGCAGAAACATCGATGGCTTTCGCCAAGATGATCAAGACCACGCCTTACGTTCCCCTGATCGGTGCCTGTGATTTCCTGACCTGCATGGGCGATGTCATTGTCGGCTGGCTGCAGCTCAAACAAGCACTGGTCGCTGTTCCGAAGTTCTTCGCAGCGGAAACCAGTGAACAGGACAAAGCCTTCTATCGCGGTAAGATTGAAGCGGCCAGATTCTTTATCGGTCGCATTACCGATATGGTTCCTGCCAAATTGGAAAACCTGAAGAAGGATGAACAGAGTTGTATGAATATTCCTGAGGAATCATTTGCTGTTTAAAAACGGTTTCTTTGGAGCGTAACTTTTCTCTGAGCGGGGAGGTTGAAAATCTCCCCGCTTTTTTAGTGACACTCGCTAAGCGCGAATGTAATGAAGCGCGAAGCGTAAGTGGAACTATCCCCGAAGCGCAGCAGAGTGGGATTGTCCTCTTGACCCGCCTTTTAAATTGTGTCAGAAGAATTCATGGGCAGAAGAAAGCAGAAGACGCAATTACAATCGATAGGCGATGTGTTACTTCCTCTTTTAAAAAAAAGAGGAATGGCCTCCAGAATTGAAGACAATGCCATTCGCAAACTATGGCCCAAAGCTGTTGGTCCTAAAATCGCTGCTCAAACCAGGCCGGACTCCTTGCGAAACGGAACATTATTTGTCAAAACGGTTTCTTCGGTTTGGGTGCAGCAGCTTCATTTCATGAGAGAAGAAATTCTGACTAAGATCAATAATCTTTTGACAAAACCCGTGATCAAGGAAATCCGTTTTGTGGTAGGGTACGATCAGGTTCAGGGAAAAAATAAGGAACACGAGTCTGTATTTAAAAAAACCGTTTTAAAAAAGAGAGATCGGGAAATGATAGCCGAATGCACGGATGCCTTAACCGATCGGGAATTAGCCTCTGTCTTAAAAAAAGTTATGCAGTTGGAAATCAGCCGGCGCCGTCAATGGGAAAACGGGAAAGATCATTGAAGATAGCGGACATTTCTTTGGAATAGATTTTTTCATCTTTATAAATAAAAAGCGGAGGTTCAATCTGCAACTGCTCGCGCCCGTTTTTTTTACCTTCTACCAAAGCAAAAACAGCATCAGAATACATATTGGAAAAGACGAGCTTCATTCTTTTCGGTTCAATACCGGTGGATCGGAAAAGATAAATCATTTCCACCAGTCTTTTTGCCGGGTAAATCGTAAAAACATTGCCTGTTGGTTTGAGCAGATATTTTGCGGCATTTAGAAAATCTTTCAGAGAACCTTTTATTTCGTGACGGGCAATGGCTCTTTCTTCATGAGGATTGATCCGTCCGGAGTTTAACTTTCGGTAGGGAGGATTAAAAATCACCGAGTCAAAAGTGTGTTCCTGAAAGATATTTTTTACGCTATGCGCGTTACCTTGAATGATCTCGACCCGGCTATCCAGGTTATTGATTCGTGCGTTCTTCCGGGCCAGCACAGAAAGGTTATCCTGGATTTCCAAACCGGCACCATTGGTGCCCGGGAAACGTCTCGCCAGAATAAGAAGAATCACACCGCTGCCACAACCGATATCGATAAACGTTGCGCGCTGTTTCAACGAAGCAAAATGGGCAAGCAGAATGGAATCCAGGGAAAAACGATACCCTTTTTTGTTCTGAAAAATTCTTAATCCGCCGTTAAGAATTTCGTCGAGCGTTTCATCATCCATTTTTCAGATCGACAACACTTTTTAATCCAGGCGATGAGTGAAGAGACCGCTGCGCAACTTCGGTTCGAACCATGTGGATTTCGGAGGCATAATGGCTCCCGCGTCGGCGACCTTGATGATCTGTTCCATAGTGGTTGGATAGAGCGCAAAAGCCACGGCAAACCCGTCCTGGTTGACGAGCTTTTCCAGTTCATCCATCCCTCTGATGCCGCCTATGAACTTGATGCGATCATCCACGCGTGGATCTTGAATGTTCAGAACCGGATAAAGCAGATGTTCCTGCAAGATGGCCGCGTCGAGACTGGCAACAGGATCGTTCGCGTTATACACACCTTCTTTAATGGTTAATTTATACCATTGACCGCCCAGATACATGCCGAAATCATGAAACTGTTGCGGTGATCTTGCCGTAAAGTTTTGCATGATTGTAAACTTCAAGCTGATCTTTTCAATAAATTGCTCCGGGGTCAGACCGTTCAAATCTTTCACCGCCCGGTTGTAATCCATCACTTTCAGTTGTGTGTGCGGAAAAAAGACAGCCAGCACTGATTCGTATTCATTGGAGGATGGTTGAGAGCTGTTTTGGGATCTTCTGTTTCTGGCAATGGTTGTCGCTGCGGCTGCCCGGTGATGGCCGTCGGCGATATACAGGGCATCGACGGCAAGAAATTCTTTCTTGATTTCTTCTATGTGTCGGGTGTCGGCTACAACCCAGACGGTGTGTTTCACCCCGTCCTCGGCCGTGAAATCATATTCCGGGACGCCGGAAGATATTTGATCGACAATCCTGTTTAAGCCCTGGCATTCGCGATAACTGATAAAGACCGGGCCGGTTTGAGCATTGACCGTATCCACGTGCTTGATGCGATCTTCTTCCTTGTCCTTTCTGGTCAATTCATGCTTTTTGATTTTTCCGGCATCGTACTCAGCAGCGCTCATCAGGCCGACGATTCCGGTTTGTACCTGCGACCCCATTTGCTGTCTGTAAATATAAAAACATGGTGATTCATCCTGGATCAGGATTCCTTTTACCCGCATATCAATAAAATTACGTTTGGCCGTCTGATAAATCAGATCGTCATTGCTTTTGGTGTTGTCGGGAACATCAATTTCCGATTTTTCCACGTGCATAAAACTCAAAGGATTGCCGGCAACCGCTTTTTGTCCTTCTTCCCGGGTCATGACATCATAAGGAAGAGCTGCCACCTGAGCGACAAATTTTTTATCCGGCCGTACCGCCTTAAAAGGTAAAACTAATGCCATAAATCTTTCTCCTGCTTTTCAATATTTTCTTGCGGAACTGATAACATACTGTCATAATCTATACAATATAAAATTCATGCAAAACGGAGATGGCATGGAGAATACTCTGGTTTTCATTCACGGTCTGGAAAGTACGGCGCAAGGCGCCAAGGGGCAGTATTTCGCTCAACATTTTCCTGAAATGATTATTGAGGATTACGTTGGGGATTTTGCTTCACGCATGAAAAAATTGCGCGATCTTCTTGCGGAGAAAAACAACTTAATCATTGTAGGATCCAGCTACGGCGGACTCATGGCTGTTCAATATGCCATGGAAAATGAAAACAGGATTAAGAAGTTGATCTTGCTTGCGCCGGCTTTAAATCTTCCCGAATTCAATTCATTTGAAAAAAAGCAATTGCATATTCCCGTCATTGTTTATCACGGCACAAACGACGATGTGGTCAATCCGCAAATTGTCAAGGAAGTTGCCATCGAATATTTCAATCATCTTGAGCATCATTTTGTGGAAGACGACCATCCCCTGCGTGAAACGTTTTCCACGCTGAACTGGCAAAAACTGCTCACGTCCGAGTGATCAGCAAGGTACAAATACCTTGACAATATTTTTCTGTTATCCTAGTCTTTCGCAAATCTTAATGGATTAAAAAATATGTTTTCCAAGAAAATCGTTATTCGCTATACTCCCGACACGGTACAACAACCGGTGATTTATCAACTGGTTAAACAATATAACCTCGTGTTTAATATTTTGAAGGCGAGAATTTTCCCCCGCCGTGAAGGTGTTATTGTTCTCGAGTTAAGCGGAACAAAAGATAATTTTGATCACGGCATCCGTTTCTTGAAAGAAATGGGGCTGAAGGTTGAGCCCCTGTCCAAGAGCGTCAGTCAGAACTCCGATAAGTGCGTTCACTGCGGCGCCTGCACCGCTTTTTGCCCGACAGGAGCGTTGTCTTTTGAAAAGGAATCACACAAAGTGATCTTTGATCCGGAAAAATGCAACGGTTGCGAACTGTGTGTTTCAGCCTGTCCCGTTCGTGCTATGGAGATTGATCTTTTATAACCTTTTTTTTAAGTTTCAGCATCTGAGTAGAACAGCAATCACTTTTTCTTAAATTCTCTTTCTACCTCTTTTCTTGATGATTCAAGCATCTTACCAACATCTTTGGGGGCGGTTTTTGTTTTTCTGTATAAATCCTTGCCGTCTTCCACAAAGCTCTTGCTTTTGTCTTTGATTTGATTGATACTTGATTTCATGATTTTAACGGATTCCTGAGGCTTAGGTATGTTTGTCGGATCCTTTAAGTAGAAATAACTGTAAGCAACTACAGTGAGAATCAGTAAACCAAGTAATAGTTTGAGTGCGCTTTTAACAATAAAAATCAATATGAAAAGAATAATGATGCTGGCACCTATTACGAGAGCTGTCGGATGAGACGACAAATAGCCGGTGATTGCTTCCATTGTTCGATCTCCTTTGTTTAAACTATGTGAAATTTTATCATATTTTTTTTTATTTTACAGTGAAAATCTTACAGGAATCAATAGCTTTATGATTTCATTCAATATATCTTATTCATTAAAAGTTCAGTCGCCGATATCCAGTTCCTTGTTATTTTGAGTAATTTGTGAGCAAAAATACAACATAGAAAACACATACAATTTCAAAACAATGTTTTTTGAAAGTATTTTATGAATGAAAACCGATTCCATGATCTGAATAACCTGGAAGAAAAATTGGGGTATGTCTTCCGGGATAAAAGCCTTCTTTCGACGGCGCTGACTCATCGTTCTTATACCAATGAGCATCACCAACTTGCCTTGTCCGATAATGAAAGGATGGAATTCCTGGGCGACAGCGTTTTGGGGCTTTGCGTGAGTGATTTTCTTATTAAAAAATATGCCGCTTATCCAGAGGGCGATCTGACTAAAATACGCGCTATGCTGGTTGGCGAAAAAAATCTTGCGCAGCTTGCCACAGATTTACGCATTGGCGATTTTCTTTTAATCGGTCACGGCGAAGAGACTTCCGGAAGCCGTCACAAAGAATCGTTTCTGGCGAACGCTCTGGAAGCGGTTATTGCCGCTGTGTATCTTGATTCTGATTTTAACAGGGTCAAGGAGATGATCACGAATTTGATTGACCCTCTGATCCAGAACAATAATCTGTCCTCCGCGGATTATTTTGATTATAAAACAGCCCTTCAGGAACTCTGCCAGAAACGATATAAAACCGTCCCCGCCTATATTGTCGTTGACTCAAAAGGTCCGGAACATGCTAAAATATTTGAGGTAAAAGTAGCTGTCGTCAATAAATTGACGGAATACGGAAGCGGCAGAAGTAAGAAAGAGGCTGAAAAACAGGCGGCGAAAAAAGCCTGGGAAATGCTGCAGAATGAAAAAGATTAATTCCGAATCTGAAAGCAGCGGTCATTTCGTCATTCCTGTTTTCATTATGAATAGCGGTTGTCCGCATCGCTGTACCTTTTGCAATCAAGCCATCACGGCCGGAAATTATCCCCATGAAATAAACAGAGATTATTTTGATGCGGCGGTTAACACTTATCTTTCCTGGAACCAAGACAGATCCAAAAAAGCGGAGATTGCCTTTTACGGCGGCAACTTTACAGGCGTTGAACCCGCTTATCAGGAAAAGCTCCTGACCTGGGCGTCTGCCTATGTCGAAAAGAAACTGGTGCATGCCATCAGAATTTCGACGAGACCGGATTATATTTCAGAAAGCAAATTGCTGTTACTGAAGCAATACAGAGTCAATACAGTGGAAATAGGAGCGCAATCATTTGTTGACGCCGTGTTGGAACAGTCTCAAAGGGGGCATAGTTCCGAAGATATAGAAAAGTCTATCGACGTTTTAAAGCAAAACGGATTCCGGACGGGCCTGCATCTCATGGTCGGTCTGCCCGGTGATACAAAGGAAGGATTCCTCTATTCGGTGGATCAAACGATCAAGCTGCAACCTGATACGGTGAGAATTCATCCGGTCCTGGTTTTCCGCGATACGGTACTGGCCGAAGAATTCAAACGGGGGATGTACCAACCTCTGGAACTGACAGAAGCTGTTGCGTTATGTGCCTTGGCCTGGGCAAAGTTATCCGGATCCGGCATACGGATCATCAGAATGGGCTTGCAGGTGACGCCGGAAATGGAAAAAGCCGGCGCAATACTGGCCGGTCCGGTTCATCCGGCATTCGGAAGCCTTGTACTTTCGACGGTTTACTATCATCATACTGTCAAACTTTTAAAAGATCTTTCTCATCACACCAAAGAGATTCGATTTCAATTGTCACAGCGTGATATGTCCAGCTTCCGTGGCTTAAACAATGCCAATATCATGGCGATAAAAAAGCTTTACCCGCACATTCATTTAATTATAGAATCAGACTCAGAAAAAACGCGTGGCGAAATATCCGTTCAGACCGATACCGGAGAATGGATGAATCTGAAAATTCCGGGTGTCAGATAATTTGAGGAGAGATTAGAATTGTTTAAATCAGGATTTATAGGGATTATCGGCCGTCCGAATGCCGGGAAGTCAACGCTTTTTAATGCGATTATCGGCGATAAAATATCCATTATCACCGATAAACCGCAGACCACCAGAAACAAAATAACCGGCATCAAAAATTGTCCCGATGCGCAAATGATTTTTCTTGATACGCCCGGAATGCACAGACCGAAGACTCCGTTAAATAAAGCCATGGTGCAGACCACCAGAGACACCATCGGCAGTGTTGACGTTCTTTTCATGCTTGTCGAAGCCAACACGGACGTTCATCCCCATGATCTTTTCCTTATCGAATCCCTGGCGCAGACAAAAGTGCCGGTGATTCTGGTGATCAATAAGATTGACCTTATTGAAAAGAAATTTCTTCTCCCGCTGATTGATAAATTCCGTGTGCTTTATGACTTCAGCGAAATCTTTCCTGTTTCCGCGTTAAAGGGTGACGGGATTGAAGATTTGTTGAATGCCGTTAAGGTCATGCTTCCGGAAGGACCACCATTCTATCCCGATGATATTCAAACCGATGCGACGGAAAGATTCATTGCGGCCGAATTCATCCGGGAAAAAATCACGCTGCTGACCAAGCAGGAGATCCCTTATGCAACGGCCGTGGAAATTGATTTATTCAAAGAGGATGAAGAAAAAAATCTTATTCGCATCAGCGCGGCCATCAATGTGGAAAAAGAGTCGCAAAAGGCGATTATCATCGGTAAAAGAGGAGCGATGCTCAAGAACATCGGTACTCAGGCCAGAATGGATATGGAAGCATTATTCGGCGCCAGGGTTTTTCTGGAACTTTTCGTCCGCGTGAAAAAAGACTGGACCAGTTCCGAGCGAATGCTTCAGGAATTCGGAATATTGAAACGTTGAGGTTGCCATGCCATCAAAGCCGGTTATAGCCATTGTCGGACGTCCCAATGTCGGGAAGTCAACGCTTTTCAACAGAATTGCCGGAAAGCAAAAGGCCATCGTGATTGACGAGCCGGGAGCCACCCGCGACCGTAACTATATCGATTGTGTTTATCATGAGAAGTCTTTTACGCTGATTGATACCGGCGGCTTCGAACCCTCGACAGAAGAAAAAATTCTTGTGCAAATGCGTGAGCAGAGTAACCTGGCGATTGAAGAAGCGGATGTTATCATTTTCCTGATGGACGGAAAAGAAGGGCTGACGCATGCGGATGTGGAGATTGCCAGACATTTGAGAGGCAAAAACAAAAAAGTATTTTATGTGGCCAATAAAGTTGACGGAGACCGTCATAGAGAACTGCTGACCGATTTTTACCGGTTGGGCATTGATGAAATCCATTCAATTTCCGCGCAGCATGGTCCGGGCGTCGACGAACTGCTGAATCTCATTGTTGAAGATTTTCCGGAAAATGCCCAAGATAAGGGAGATAAAGAAACCGAGATCAAAGTGGCCATTGTCGGAAAGCCCAATGTGGGCAAATCATCGCTGGTGAATAAAATATTGGGCAAGGAAAGAAGTATTGCCAATCCCACTCCAGGTACAACGCGCGATGCGATTGATTCCATCGTCAGGGTGCACGGGAAAAATTATCTCCTGATTGACACGGCGGGGATCCGCCGCAAAAGTAAAATCAGTCAAACACTGGAAAAATACAGTGTCGTGCAGGCACTGAAATCAATCAATCGCTGCGACATCGCGTTGGTCCTGATTGATGCTGAAGAAGGCATCACCGAGCAGGATGCAAAAATAATCGGCCTTGCTTATGAGCGTGGCAAAGCCTGTATCATTGTGGTGAACAAATGGGATACAATAGAAAAGGACAATTCCACTGTCGGAAAGTTTGTTGAAGATATCAAGGATAAAGTTAAATTTATGGACTTCGCGCCGATCATATTTATTTCGGCGGTCACCGGACAACGGGCACCGAAAATATTTGATTTGATTGATACGGTCTACGCACAATACACGAAAAGAGTCGGCACATCGCCTTTAAATGATTTGCTGGAAAGATCCATCCGGAGAAATCCTCTGCCGCGCTTCCAGAACAGACAAATGCATATTGCCTATGCGACCCAGACAGATATAAAACCCCCCACCTTTGTCTTCTTTGTCAATAATGAGAAGGGGATTCACTTTTCCTATGAACGCTATCTGATGAATCAGATACGTGAAGAATTCGGTTTCGACAGCGTACCCCTGAAACTTGTTTTTCGAAAAAAGCGCTGATCATCCGGGAATGTGAATCATCATAATTCGTTATTCTGATTATGTTTCTGCCGGTTTGAAAAATGCTTCTCAGCTCCACGATGCCCTAGAAAGAACTCTCTGACGAAAAATGGTGCGGACTTGCGGACCGTCCGTGCAATATTTTAAATGCCCATTTATTGGTAATTCGTCCTTGACTTTTGAAAGAATTTCGAGCTAAAAAACATCATCGATAAGTAATCATTACAAGAATTAAGAAAACCTGAATATTTTTGTTGCCCTAAAATATTATTCAGTAATTCATTTTCAGTGCATGATCAGTGCTTGCAACAACACATAACGGAGGTGGCCTCGATGAAACTGATAGATAGGATCAAATATTTTATCCTGTTTTTCTTCATATCCATATGTTTTGTTTCTATGACGTCTTGTGGTAATGTTTCAGACGATCACTATAAAAAAGATTGCCGTAATGAAATTAAAGATCGTGTTGCCGTCACTGGAGACCCCGATGCCATCGATACCGATCCCGCTGAATCCGACAGCTATCACAGCCATACCTACTGGTACATGAGTCACGGTTTTGCGGAAACATTCACCTGCGGGGATAATGTGGATGGATGCGAAATGGATGTCATAACATTCTGCCCGGACACGTTATGTTCCGATGCTGATCGTAAGGATCAAATCATAGTTTCTCCTTCTCCCATTTCTGGACCCAATGGAAAAATCATAAGATTTGTAGTATTCGGCGCAGATGAAACGCCGGAAGTGATCGTTGTCACACAACACGCTTCATTTTCTGCGACACTGACCACCATTGATTTTCAGGCAGGTGTCAAGTACTTTGGCCGATTTGATGTTCCGCAGAATGAAATAGTCGAACTTATCATCAATGGCCAGTCTGTTCCATGGGACGGTAAACAATAACCACGTCGAAGATAAACTGTCATCCCATATGGATTAAACGTAATCCAATATTTTTCACGGAAGAATAGAACCAACGGCTGCTGGGGACCTGATGGATGAAGTATGCTGCCGCCACGATTCCTTGCAAAAAACATTCAATCTGATGTTGAGTTTTCTTTTTCCGACATAGGAATCTGGTCTGCCATTGCCGCGAGGATAATGGATTTTCCGGAGATTGGCGAGCCGATTCCTTAGCTCATATCTGCCGTAATTCTCGGGATGTCGCCTTCCTGTTTCATTGAGGATTATTTGCATATACCACCTTGTGGGTCATCCTTTTTTCGAAGACTGTAAAATAATTCTTGACAAAAATTTGTTTTTTGTTATTTATACCGACCAGTCAGTATAAATAAATTAAACCATTGTCGCTGCGTTGCAGCATTTTGCGGACATTTCTGTAAATGCAGATTCAAGGGGGGGCTGTAGATGCATTCTTTAAATCATGATTGCTGCCATACGCACTTTCCCGGTTGTTTCGTTCAGCCCTATGGTTGCCGTCTAGCATGGAAACTTCTTCTTGCTTACTGTCACCGCGATCCATCTGATTCGGAAAACAAAAATGATGATTTTGCTGGAGGTTTTGCCAATGCCCAAGATTGTTAATCATGATGAATACCGTCAAAAAATTCTGGCTAAATCCTTTAATCTATTTACCCGCAAAGGGTATAACAATATCACCATGGATGAGATAGCCGCGGAGATCGGTGCCTCCAAAGGAATCCTCTATCATTATTTCCCCTCGAAAGAAAAAATTCTGGCTGAAATGATCACCTCAATAGGTTTTGAAAACACAGAGGAATATATCCTGAAAACCATTGCTCTGGAAAACATAAAAGATCGTTTTGATGTGATCGTCAATTTCTGGAGGGAAAAAGGTGAACTTTACAAAAAAATTCTGCTCCTGGGATTCGATATGTATCGAAATACAGGTATAAAAAAGTGGAAACCGGTATATGAAATTTTTGCTGAACGATATGTTTCCGGTATGGCGGAGCGGTTGAATATCTCGCGGCAGTTTTCACGTTCCATTTTCATTTATTTCCTTGGACTTTCTTTTCATGCAATAGCCACCGACAGCATGGAAGAGTACAATAAAGAAATTGATTTTCTGGATGTCATATTCAGACCCCTCATTGTGGATGCTCACGAAGACATCGATGAGGCCTCTGAAAAATTCAAAAAAATATACAAAACTTTTCTGGCCAACGAAGACATGGAGAAAACCTCGCAACAATTCAAAAAAGTTTTTAAAAATTTATTTGCCGATATGCCGGTTGTCCCAAAAGAATCTGTTCAAAAGAAACTGAAAAATGCAAAGACAGGAACGGCCAGGAAAAAAGTTAAAAGCGTCAAATCAAAATAAAATATTGAATCTCGCTTGAGTCGAAAAAATAAACAGAGGAAGGATAATCATCTGAAATAATAAATAAGCCGAACAAAAAACAATAACCGGTCAAGGAGGAGCCATGAATAAGAACCTCGATGAGTTGTTTGTTTACCCAAAGGAATTGGTGGATGAAGAATCAAAACGGATTATTCATCTGGTAGAGCAATGGGCGAACAAGGAAATTATTTCCAAACGTCAGGAGTATCGGGAAAATTACGAAAAGCTCTTTATCGAGAAGAGAAAATCACTTAATCTTACCATTGGTTTGCAGAGGCTCACTTTACCGGAAGAACACGGGGGCTTCGGCTGGAACAGTCCCGCGAATGCTCCTGGGATTGTTTCCATCCTGGCAGAAATCGGTCGTGCTGACGCGGCTATTGGCGTTGTCTCCGCTGTCAAGTACACCATTTTTGCCGCCATCAGCATGTTACCCCATCTGGAAAACGCATTGTGCGACGCGCTGGCACCGATTTACTGCGCTGAAGAGTTAAAAACCCCCTCACTTATCCTGCCCGGCATTGGTGTGGTCGGGCAGGACACACCTCTGTTTTTAGGTCGGTCCATCATGGCAACCGTTGAGCCGGACGGTGAAGGTTATGCGGTCAATGGGAGAGATTTAAGACCCTTGAACAGTGGTGCTGTTGCCGATCTTTTCTGCGTGGTTTGTGCCGACAAACTGGGCAGGCCCTGTGTCGCATTGGTTCCCGGTGAAGATCAAAATATCACCCGCGGCAAGACGCTTCTGGAAACCGGTTTGAATGCCAGCGCCAATGCGGATGTCAGTTTCAACCATGTCAAAATCCCCCAAGCATACGTTATTAACCGCGAGGGTGTTGTCGAAGAAATCTACACCTGGCTGAACCTGCTTTTGGGAGGGGTCAGTGTCGGTGCAGGAATGAATTTCTTCGAAATCGTCGGTGACTGGTCCGAGACACGAACCATTAAGGGCGGATATATGATGAAGGAAAATCCGCTTTGCGCTTCCGTTTTAGCCGACGTGGCCGATGAAGTCTTCACTGCCCGACTTCTCCTTTATAATCTGGCACACATCATGTCCAAACCCCAGGATTGGGGCTACAGTGGTTCGCAGCGGGTTTATACGTTTTCACAGGTCATCGGTTCGCAGGTGCAGCAGAAGGTCATGCGGGCAATCAACCGGGGACTGGAATTGATGGGTTCTGCCGGCTACTCCAAGGAATGGCATGTGGAAAAGCACTGGCGAGATGTCAAGACCATCCAGTCTTACCTTTGCGGAGTCGGCGCCGAGGGGCCGGTAAAAATGGATACAGCACGCTTTTTCTTTGACTGCAAGCAGATTTAAAAGGAGGCCACAAATATGAAAAACTTTGATGAATTCTCAAAACCTGATGAATATATATCACCGATGGATAAACCGCTGCGCATGGCGGTCAGAGAATGGGCTGCTAAGGAAGTCATGCCCAACCGGCGCAAATATGATGAAGACTGGAAAAACCACCACATCATTGAACCGGCCTTCGATAAGCTTATGGGAAATAAGGGGCTTGGAATCCAGAAAGCCCTGTTTCCGCCGGAGCTGGGCGGCTGGGGCCTTGGACAGTCCGATTATGCCTTTACGGCCGCCGCTGCACTCGCCGAAGAGGTTGGACGCGCGGACACGGCGATGGCCGTGGCTTTTATGGTAACCTACTGGCCGCTCACAACCATCCTTGTCGAACCCCATGTCAACTGGCGGCTTGCCAAAGAATTTGCTCCGATGTTCTGTGAAGCGGAGAAGGCCGTTTTTGCGGCCAACGCGATGACGGAACCGCAGGGCGGAGCTGACATTGAAAACATGGAAATTCTCGGAGGCAAAACGATTCGTACCACTGCCCGTCTCGATGGCAATGAATGGGTCATCAACGGCCATAAACTATGGCCGACCAATACCGGTGGTGTGGCCAAACTTTTCAGTGTACCCTGCACGACAAAACCGGGATCAAATGATCCCAACGACTTTGCCATGATTTTTGTTCCCGCCGATGCCAAAGGTGTAACCCAGGGGGGCCCTTACGAAAAAGCCGGTATGGCTGCCGACAAGAACGGCGACATCTGGTTTGAAGACGTCAGGGTGCCCGTTTGGTATCGCGCCCACGGCCCGGGCATGGACGCCCAGGTCTTCCGCGAGATCATACCCTGGGGGCTGGTGGGCAGCATGGGCTTTATATGTGGGGCCATGCTTAATCTCTACGAAATTCTTTATGATTTTGTCTCCACCAGAACCTACAAAAACAGACCGCTGAAAGAAGACGACTGTATTGCCGGTATTATCGGCCGGATTGCAGGTGACATCGATATCTGCAGAATTCTGACCTTTGAAGCCGCCAGAATGGGCGACCGGCGCAACAAGCCCTACGGCTATCCCATCTATTCCGATGAAGTGGCCTGCAAGATGCGCAACCTCAAGGATTTTGTCTCCGACAGGGCGGTGGATGTTTTCGGCAAGGCGATGGATGTTCTGGGCAGCTACGGCGCCGACCGTGAATGGGATATTGAAAAACACTGGCGCGATATCAAAATCATTCAGTTGTGGATGGGCGGCAAGCAGCTTTGTCAGATGGAAGCGGCCCGTTATTTCTTCAACTGCAAGACCTTATAGGAGAACGAATCATGGAAGAAGCCAATAAAGGAGTCATCGACTTAGCCGACCGAGTGCTTAAGGAACTGCTCAAGAAGCCGGGCTTCAAAGAAGGCGTCAGAACCGTCCTGCAGAATATTGATCCGGAATCCAGCCGCAGGCTGGTACGGACCATGCTGTGGCAGGATCCGGAATTTTTTCTCGGAGTGCTCGGTGCCGTTCCTTCTATTGTTAATTCCTTAATTCAAGGTGTGGATGAAGTGCTCATTCAAATCAATGAAAAGTTCTCACCGCAATTGCTTCACGATTTTATGAAGCCTTTGGTGTTGTCGATTGATAAGAAAACGCTGGAGAGTATCGTCCAGAATGGGAAAGTGCTGGCCAATCAGTTGTGGATTGTAGCGGAAGAAACCTACAATGAGCAACAGGCTTCCAATTCCAATACGGAGGGAAACGACCATGGAAAATAACGCCGCAATGCCCGCCGCAGGCGGAGTCATGAAAGAGGTGTTGAGCACACCCTTTGTGAAAGATTTGATTCGCAGTAATTTGCAAAACATCAAACCGGACCAGGCGCATCCGCTCGTCAAGACACTTATCTGGCAGGATCCGGAAGTTATTTTGTCCATTCTGGGTTCGATTCCTTCCGTTGTCAATTCCTGCACCGGCGCCCTGGCAGAGGCAGGAAGGCAAGTCAATGAGAAGTTCTCCGCTGAACTGCTCCGGGATTATCTCGGCAGCATTCTCAAAGACATTGATACGGAGGAATTGAAAGCTCTGGTCGAGGCCTATGTCATCCTCGGAAAAAATCTCTGGGATGCTTCTCCTGAATTCAGGGACATGGTTGGCAAGATGTTGATACAGGACGCGCCGCCGCTGATCGGGAAGGGCATCAGTTCGGCCTGCCGCTTCGTTAATGAAGCCGGCAGGGAAGACCCGCAGGTGGTGAGCAGGTTTGTGTCCGACGTTGTCGCCAATATTGACGGAAACGAGCTTAAGGATGCGTCCCATACGATTGTCAACGCGTTTTTGGATCAGAAGCTGCACTTGATTTCCTGGACGTGGCAGCTGCTGCGAAAAAGAATGAAAAGAAGAAAGTAGTCTTTTAAACGAATGGAGGCATGTTCCATGAGTGATGTTGAAAAACAGGTTCAAACCGATCCCACCGCCAAAGTATTGGGCGAGATCATCTGGAGGGTTGCCAAAACACCTCCGGCAAAAAGTTTAGTCATGTCCGTCGTTCGTGCTGCGTTGAAAGACTGGTCCGGTGACAGCAGGTTCAGAGAGCACATATCCGCCAACGTGGAAAAGACGATTGATCATGTTCTTTCAATGGGAAGGGAGGAAAGCAGGATTGCCGAAGATGCAAGTTATGCGGAAAGCCTTCGCCCCATTGTCCGGGAGTTGGTCGAAAAAATTGATTTCGGCGAAATAAAGGAAGCCGCGGACTTTCACCAGGAAAACATTGCGGCCGCTGTCATGATGATTAACGAGGAGCTCTGGCGGTATCCGGCCAAAGTCATTTGTCTGCTATCACTGGTTCCCGCCGTTGTGAATATGGGTGTTTCGACGGCAAAAGAAAGCCTGGTGCCGATTAACAAGCTGGCACCGGATCTTCTGGCGGACGTGGTTTTTTCACTCGTTGATAACATCGATGGTAAAAATATCGGGAGGCTGATTAACGAATTGGCTGAACTGGTGCGTAAGATACATACCGGCAGCACACTGCTGGGCGAGCCGGGTAAACCTCAGCTTCCCAATACCTTGTCCCGATTAACCGGAGAGACCATGAGCACGGTGGATATTAATCTGCTGCTGAAGGTCAGAAAACTCCTGGCAGAGATCAAAGAGGTTTCCTTAAAGGCTTTCATCGATCAATTGGATCAAAGTCCGGAACTCTCCAGGGAATTTTTCCAGGACCATTTTCTTTCCGTTGTCGCTTTTATCCGAAACTGGAGCCGCAAGGCCGATGCCTTTGAACGCCTGTTTTCCGAAGAAGATATTGCCCGCGAATTTGCCAGGGGCATGGGCGAGATTGATGCTCAGGAAGTGGCGAATACCATCAGCATGCTGTGCGGTATCGTGAACCGGGTGCGGGCCGTGACGCCCGGCGTTATCAAGAACACCCTGTCTCAGGCTATCAACGCGGTGGATGCCGATGAAGCCGGTGAAACCGTTCGCTGGCTGACCGAGGACATTGTGGAATCGCTCAAGCCGGTGGCGTCTGAAGTGCTGCCGCCTGTCATAAGAGGAATAGCAGATCTGCTGAGGCCGGAACCGGGGAACGGTTCCGCTGAAATACAGGAGGCCCTCGATTATTTGAAAAAAGCAATGAACGGTAAGGAGGCAGTCATATGATGAATGAATTTATGGAGGCCTCAACGGCACTCAACAACAAGCATGTTGTCCAGTGGAAGCAACGCGGGAAGAAAGTTGTCGGTTACACCTGTTCTTATGTGCCCGATGAAATCTTTCACGCGGCGGGAATTCTGCCGTTCAGAATAAGAGGATTCGGAGCCACCGACACAACCATCGGTGACACCTATTTCGGTCCTTTCATTTGCAGCCTTCCGAAATGTATGCTGCAACTGGCCGGGGAAGGAAAATTTAATTTCCTGGATGGCGCGATCATCACACCCGGTTGTGATTCGATGCGGCGGCTCGATGAATGCTGGCGCAAAGCCGGTAACGATATTGCCAACGCCATCCCTCCTTTCTTTTTCCATTTCGGCGTCCCGCACAAGTACGCGGACTATACCATCACGTGGTTTACGGAAGAAATCCGGCGTCTCATCAAAGCAGTCGAAGAACACTTTAAGGTTGAAATTACCGACGCAGATCTGAATGAATCCATTCATATATATAATGAAAGCAGGACGCTGCTGGATCGTTTTGAAGAACTGCGCACAAGGGCCGCTCCCCCCTTCAGCGGAGAAGAGGCGCTGGCCGTTATCCTTGCCGGTACGACCATGCCCCGGGAAGAATACAACACGTTGCTGAAAAAGTTTATTGCCGAGGCAGAGAAAGCTCCCGGCCTTAATGATCGTGTACGTCTAATGCTCGTGGGCAGTGCCAATGATGACATTGGCTTGGTCCGCGTTATGGAAGGATCAAAAGCGCTTGTTGTGGCTGACAATCTGTGTTTCGGCTCGCGTTTCTACACCGACCAGGTCGGTGTAAACGGGGATCCGGTTTTTGAACTCTCCAAGCGGTACCTGGGACATAACGATTGTCCACGCATGTATGGTGATTATCGGCGAAGATTGAACATCCTGGAACAGAAGGTCAAAAAAGCTGCGATTGACGGTGTGATCATGCAGAACATCCGCTTCTGCGATCTTCATGGAGCTGAAAACGGGTTGTTTGAAAGAGATCTCGAAGCCAAGGGCATACCCTGTATGCGGCTGGAGCGGGAGTATGGACCTCTGGTGGAGACGGGCAGAATGAAAATGCGCGTCGATGCGTTTATTGAAAGAATACAGCAAAGGAGGGCAAGCGCATGAGAAAGGAAACCAAGGAATACAAATTCGACTGGATGCTGTGGACAACCTTTGCGGCAGCTGCCCGTCTGAAATCTGGAACCGAAAAAGAATATCGTGCCGCTTTAAATCACGTTCCAAGCTTCCAGGAGATCAGTGACGTGATCCTCAGAACAGGGGAACCCGGACAGAAATTTCTCAATCTTTGCGCCAAATACATGGAGAATATTGTTTTCGCAAAAGAAAGGGGACGCAAGACGGCGGTCACAACCTTTTGTTTTTCTCCGCCCATTTTTTACGCCATGGATATCGTACCCGTCTGCCTGGAAGTTCTTTCCGTCATGATGACGTTTACCTATAAAAGAGGAACGGCGGAGTTTCTGGATTACTGCAACGAAGTCGGTTTTACAGAAACATCCTGTTCTTCCCAGCGCGGTTCCGTAGGCGGTTATCTGGCAGGCATCGGAACGGATATTGATATGTTTGTTACTGATACACCGGGTGTCTGCGATACCAATGCCAATGCCTTCTCTTTTGCGGCGGCTTATCTAAATAAACCGTTCTTTCAACTGGATATGCCGCCGGATCTCACAGGGAAGCGTTCCAATGAGTATCACCGGGATGATTTCAAGGCACTGATCCGCTTTCTGGAAGAACAAACGGGGAAAAAACTCGATTATGAGCGGCTGAAGGAATGCCTCCACGAACTTGCCCGTCAGGATGAAATCATTGCCGAACTGGAGGATCTGGCACGCATTGTACCCAGCCCCTTGCCTGTTTCTTATAATTTTTTGATTTACGCTTCACGATTCTTTTTTGCCGGGATGCCGGAATGTACCGGTGTTCTTGAATCCATGCTGAAAATTGCCCGGGCCAATGCCGCAAAGAATATATCCGGATTGAGTGGCGGTGATGAAAAACTGCGAGCTTTTTTCTGTTATATCGACCATTACGCACAAAACATGCAATTCTGGCAAATGCTCGATCACAACGGCATCTGCTATCAGGGCAACATTCTCAGCCACTTCTGGTCCTACACTGCGCCGCAAGTCGCTCAATATCATAAGGAAGAGGCGGCTTATAAGATTAATACGGCCGATGAAAATGCAATGATAGACAGTCTGGCCATGGCCAACTCGCGCATGCCCATGATCAAATCCATTCGCGGGCCTTATGATGCCCCCAATATGTGGCTGGAAGACACCCTGGGTCTGGCAAAACTTTATAGCGCCGACCTGATTGTCTACAACGGTACACCGGGATGCCGCAATACCTGGGGAATGGTAAAGCTCCTGGCCAGAGATACGGAGAAGGCCGGTTACCCCACGTACATTATGTATTCGGACGCCTTTGATGAACGCGTTCAGTCATGGGAAACGACAGAAGAACGATTTATGGAATTTCTTAAGGTAAGGAGGCTAGTATAATGTTTGCAGCGGGATGCGATATTGGTTCGTTAACATCCAAGGCCGTCATCATGAAGGACGGCAAGATCATAGAGTCGGTTATCATAAAATCAAAAGCACGACCTTGGGAGTCGGCTGATGAGGTTATGAATATTGTCCTGTCACGGGCCGGCCTGACCATGAAGGATATACCCTGCTGCGTGGGTACCGGTTATGGACGTGATAAGATACCTTTTGTCCATGAAGCTGTTTCAGAAATAGCCTGTCACGGCAAAGGAGCCCGCTGGCTGGTTCCAACGGTAAGAACGGTCATCGATATCGGCGGTCAGGATTGCAAAGCTCTGCGACTGGATGACCAGGGGAACATGGTCAAATTTATCACCAATGACAAATGCGCTTCCGGAACGGGTCGATTTCTCGAAGTCATGGCGAAAGTGATGCATCTCAACCTCGACGAACTGGGAGAAATGTCCACGCGCTCCAAACAACCCATCACCCTGGCTTCCGCGTGTACGGTGTGGGCGCAGGCGGATGTAATCCAGCATTTGAACGACAAGGTCTCCATTGAAGATATCGCCGCCGGTGTCAATAATGCCATGGCCAGTCGCATGTCCATTCTGGCCAACAACATCGGCTTGGAGAGGGATGTCTGCATGACGGGCGGCGTAGCCAAAAATGACGGTGTTGTGAATGCCTTGGAAAAGCAACTGGGGATACGGATCAAGAGAATACGCCGCGAGGATCCGCAGATTGCCGGGGCCATCGGCGCTGCGCTCTTTGCCGCAGAAAAAGCAAAAGGAGGTGCCAGATGATTACAGCAGGATGTGATATCGGATCTCTTACAGCCAAAGCCGTTATCTTGAAGGAGGGGAAGATCCTGGCCTCGGAAGTCATCCTTGCTTCGGCACAACCGGAAAAATCGGCAACGGATGTCATGAAACGCGCTTTGGAAAAAGCGGGAATAAAAATGGAAGACATCCAATACTGCGTGGGCACCGGCTACGGCCGCAAACATATTCCTTTTATGAATTCCGAAGAATCTGAAATAGCCTGCCATGCGAGAGGTGCCGTCTGGCAGGTGCCGACAGCGCGAACGGTGGTGGATATCGGCGGCCAGGACGCCAAGGCCATCCGGGTGGACGAAAAGGGTAATGTGGAACGTTATGTCTATAACGATAAGTGTGCTTCCGGTACGGGTAGGTTCCTAGAGATTATTGCCGATTCCCTGGATATCAAACTGGACGATATGGGTTCCATCTCTGAAAAGGCAACGGAAAAACTCACGCTGTCCAATCAATGCGTGGTTTTTGCGGAAACGGAAATTATTTCTCTGGTAAATGACGGGAAGGAGATTGCCGATATCGTCCATGCCCTTCATCAGGCTGTTGCCAACCGGGCGGCATCACTGGCCAGAAGCATTCTGGTGGAATCCGATGCTGTGATGACGGGTGGTGTGGCGAAAAACTGCGGCATGTTCGGAGCACTGGAGAGGGCTCTAGGTGTGAAACTGCACAAAGTGGAGTATCCGCAGATCAATGGCGCACTGGGTGCGGCTCTTTTTGCCGCCGATAAGGTTAACGGAACAGGACGGTAAGGAATGTAGAGAACGATGGAGCTTTTTACAGATACCTTCGCTGACATTAAAAAGTATATCCAGGGGAAAGACTGCCGGTTCCTGGTTGCAGCGGAACAAAAAAATCTCTGGCCTTCAGGCCGGGGAAGAAATGTTGTTCTATCGGATGAAATGGGGGTGGAACTGGGAAATCCACGGATGAATTCCGTTTCCTGTCTGATCTGGACGCAGAAAAACGATCTTGTGCATGACGGGAAGGTAAGCCTGATCGGGCCGGATATCAGGGAAAGCAGCGGTAAAAGTCTGCCTTTCGGTAAGGTTGTTCTTGTCCAGGTCAGCGGATTTGATGAAGAGACCACCTATGACAAATATAAAGAAATGGAATCCGTAAGATATTCTCTCGATCTCAAGGGATACATGATCAGGGCGGTATCCCAATATCAGAGAGAATGGAGCCGGATCAGCAAGGAGGCTGTGAAAAATCGTTTTTCCTTTGAGATTCTGGCTTCCGCCTTGCGGAAAGAATACCTGAAAAAGGATTACATTCATGCCGTTGAGTTTCTTTTTGTGACATCGAGTGCCGAAGATGTCGGCGAGCTGCAGGACGTCACAAAAAATGTCGGCCGGGCCATCAGCGCACTCAACAAGATGTTGAGTGAAATCGATCCAGATTGTGACGAGTGTGAATATAATGATGTTTGTGATGAAGTCGACGAACTCAAAAAAATGAAAAAAAACAGGGATGAGAAAAGGATGAATGCCAATGGATAAAAAACCAAAGACAATCGCTTTATGCGGAAAAGGCGGCGTGGGGAAAACATCGGTGTCTGCGCTGATGGTCAAGAATCTTGCTCAACGGAAAGATCTCAGGGTGCTGGCCATCGATGCCGATCCGGCGGTGGGCCTTTGCACGGCGCTGGGCATACAGATTAAAAAAACGGTTGATGATATCCGGAATGATTTAATCAACTCGATTAAAAAGGGAGAAGGCCAGGATAAAACAGCAACATTGAAAATGCTCGATTACGAGCTTTTCGACGCCCTGACCGAATCCAACAATCTGGCGCTGCTGGCCATCGGCAGGCCGGAATCCGAAGGCTGCTTCTGTAAAGTCAATTCTCTCTTAAAGGATATCATTCATGATCTGGCAAAAAATTTCGACGTGGTGCTTATTGACGGAGAAGCGGGTGTTGAACAGATTAACAGAAGGGTGATGAAAACAGTCGATCATCTCATTATAATCTCCGACACGTCCGCCAAGGGGGTGAACGTCGCCAACACCATCAAGCATTTGGCCCAGGACAATAAGGCCGTGGATTATAAAAGCATGGGAATGATTTTAAACCGCGTCAGAAATGACAGAGAGGTTGACGACATTCGGAAGAACGCCCCCTTGAATATTCTGGGCTGGCTGCCGGAAGACGACCTGATCAGGGAATTCGATTTTCAAGGCCGGTCATTTATCAATTTCCCTGATGAGGCAACGGCCTGTCATACCGTAAAACAGATTATTCTGGATTTGCAGATTTGATTCTCTAAGCATGATGGGGAGAAATGAATATGGCGAATGCGAGTAAAGCGACAAAGATTTTTAAAGAGCTCTTGGAAAGTCCACAAAACCGTTTGGTTGAACAGGCTGTTCAGGACGGACGAATCCCCATCGCTTATTCCTGCTCTTATGTTCCGGAAGCCCTGCTCATGGCGGATAAACTTTTTCCGGTGCGTCTGCATGCGCCCGGTATAGCAGGTACCGAAATAGCGGATAATTATCTTTCCAGTCTGGTTTGCTCTTATACCCGCAGCCTGCTGGAATTTGCCATGGACGAACGCTTCGATCAAATCAAAGGGTGGATATTCGTACCTGCCTGCATTCATATGCAGCGGCTTTATGACAATCTGGCGTATTTGAAGCCTCCAGCTTTCAATCACATACTGGATGTGCCGCGCAAAGTGAATGATGATACACTGGAATGGATGGCCGATGAATTGAAAATCCTGGCCGATAAGCTTGCCGCTCACTTCGGCGCGGACATGAGTGATTCATCCATAAAAAAAGCCATGCAGGATTGGAATGATTTTGCCACTGCTGTCCGGTCCATCGGCGAGCTGCGCAAGCAACCAAATCCTCCCGTAACCGGCACCGAATTCCATCAAATGGTGATGGCGGCACTGGCCTCTCCCAAGGACCTCATCTTACCTATTATCCGGGATTTTCAAAGGGAACTCAACGAGCGTGAAGGCATAAAAAAATACCGGGCTCGCCTGATGGTTGTCGGCGGTCATCTGCATGATCCGGACTTTATCAGGCTTATCGAATCACAGGGCGGATTGGTAGTGGCCGACCGTTTCTGTACCGGTACCATTCCGGGATTCCAAAACATAGTTATCAATGGCGGAAATCCCTACAAAGCTCTCGCCGAATATACTTTTTCCAGGACGCTCTGTCCCCGCATGATGGAAGAATTCGATCGGCGGCTTAAAACGATTGTTGAAAGCGTCAGGGAATACAAGGTGGATGGTGTGGTGATCGAAATTATTAAATTCTGTGACCTGTGGGGCGTTGATGCCATGCCGCTGGTGACGGCGTTGCGTGAGCAGGGCATACCGGTGCTGAAACTGGAGCGTGAGTACCGCCTTGGGGCGGAAGGTCAACTGCGCACGAGAGTTCAGGCTTTTATCGAGAGCATGGGTAAATAATCCATAGATAAGGAGGCTGCATGAAACTCAACACGGTGATTGACAATGCCAAATCCCGGATGACGGATCTGCCGAATTTCATGAAGCAGTTCTTGCGAAACTCCTGGGTTGGATATTTTTTCCGCAGGCCGAATCCACGTGATGCCATGATTTATACAAAGTTCTGTATGATGAACTGGGCGGCTATTTTGTACTGGATCGGACAGTCTATTGTTAAACTGGGTCCCTTGGGATTCGCCCGTGCCCTGATCAACAATCCCTGGATATTGATTTTACTTCGGGTCAATGGCGTATCCAATCGTTTGACCCGCGGCCGTACCGGTATGTATCACGATTCCATCTGCCTGATTGTGCATACCATTTGTCTGGGTGTTATCGATCAACTGCGCCAGATGTTATTTGATCCTGAGCGGCTGGTGATTTTCGAAGATCTCGTTCCCTATGATATTGGAAGGGCCATGGACTTGAAATGTTACCTGCTCGAACTTATGGGTATCGTTTTGCCTATTCTTTATTCTGATGCGTCTTTACCCTATATTGATGAAGCGGAAAACTCGGGTATGAATCCGGATGCCTGCAGTCTGCCCAAGGCTACAGTCGGCATGGTAATCAAAGGGCATATGCCCAAAGGCGTGGCCATGGTCAGTTCCAATATGCCCTGCGATGCCGGCGCTGCTTCCTATGCCTACATTCAGCGGGCGTATAATATTCCTACCTACCGCGTTGATGTCCCGTATCATTTTTATAATGAACGGGCGGAGAAACTTTTTGCCAAAGACGTTGACAACATGATTCACTGGCTGGAAGAGCATACGCCCGGCCGCATGGACTGGGATCGGATGCGCGAAATCTGCGAGGGGCGGAACCGGATGCTGGAGATGGAGACCGAACTGTGGGAAATGATCAGAGTCAAGCCTGCGCCCCTGGCCTGTGAGGCCATATGGCTCAGCCACATCTGGCATTTCAATGTTTCAGCCGGTTATCCACGGTCGATCAAGTTATATGAAAAACTCGTTAAAATGGCGCGAAAAAATTATGAGAAAAAAATTCCCGCTACAAAAAACGAAAGGTACCGGGCGGTGCTCTGGAATCCTCCTTTTCTGCATTTCACCGATATATTCAACTGGGCTGAACGCACCTACGGCGTGATTCTCATCAACGACAGCATGACCTACAATCATCATGGTCCTATCGACACCTCATCGCGTGAAACCATGATCAGAGACTGGGGCCGTACGGTCATGCAGGGCCCCATGGTGCGCCACACCCGCGGACCGGCGGAAAACTATCTCGATGATATTTTCCGCATGGTTGAACAGTTTCAGCTGGACATGGTTTGGGTTGCGAATCACGTCGGGTGCAAGGGCGGTCAGGCCATGAATGGCATTCTTCGTGAACAGTGCCGCGCGAAGGGCATTCCTCTGCTGCTTCTCGATTATGATCTTTCCGATCCGAGAATTGTGTCGCACGACAATATGATGCGACAGGTGGAATTTTTTATGGAAAATGTCATGAAAGCAAAACGAATTGATCAATAAGGTGAGACTATGGCCAAAACGGATCAAGTCGAAGTTTATCGTTCATTGAGCAGGAAGATAGACAACCTGACCGTCCGGGCGCCGTGGAACGAAACTTTCTACAATATCTTAAAAAAGTTATATACCCCAGAAGAAGCTGAAATGGTTGTCAGGATGCCGTATGTGCTGTCCACAGCCGATAGAATTGCCAGTATAACCGGTATCGAAAAGGTCCGCCTGCAGGGCATCCTGGATAAGTTAAGCAACAAAGGCCTGTTGTTGGATCTTTATAATGTGAAAGACGGGCAATACTACTTTATGCCCTCCCCGATGCTGATTGGTTTATTCGAGTTTACCATGATGAGAACGGGGCAAAGCCCGGAAGGCGCAGAATTTGCCAAGCTGTTTCAGGAATATCTTGCTTCCTTCTATCCGGCAAACTTTTCCAAACATGAGCAGGTGTCGATCCTGAGAGTGATCCCGATTGAAGAAACTGTGAGATCGGAGGATCGTATCGAATTCATGGATTATGAAAAAGCTTCGTCGATCATCGAGACGTCCGATAAATTCGCCCTCGGAATATGTTCCTGCAGAAATGAAAAATTCCACAACGGGGATAAAAAATGTGATGTGCCACTGGATAACTGCAGTGCCTTCGGGATAGGCGCCGACTATCTTATCCGGCATAACCTGGGCCGGGAAGTTTCCAAATCCGAAATGATCGATAACTTTGCCCGTTCCAGGGACCTTGGCCTGGTCTTTTCCGCCGATAATACCAAGAAAAACCCGATGGTCGTATGTCAATGCTGCAAATGCTGCTGCAATTATCTGGCCGGAGCGAATAAATTCGGTTTCACGAACAGTGTCGTCACGTCCAGTTTTGTTTCGTCTCTTGATGAAGCCAAGTGCACGGGGTGCGGAAAATGCGTGAAGTTATGCCCGGTCAACGCGGTGAGCCTGGTGGATGCGAAGGATCCGCTGAAAAAAAAGAAAAAGAAGGCAAAAGTGGATACCAGCATTTGCGTGGGCTGCGGTGTATGCGCCTTGAAATGTTCTCCCAAAGCCATCGGGATGATCAACCGTGGCGTCCGGGTTATTCATCCGGAAACCACGTTTGAGAGAATCATCCTGCTCAGTCTGGAAAGAGGGAATCTCCAGAATCAGTTGTTTGACAACCCCCGGAGTATGACCCAGGATTACATGAGAATGCTCCTCGGAGCGTTTTTGAAACTGACACCGGTCAGGCGGGCTTTGATGAGCAGCCTTTTCAGATCCGCATTTCTATCTTCTGCGCGGGGCATTGCCCGAATGCAGGGCAGGGGATGGATGCTGGATATATAAACATTTCGGGACAACTTAAATGATCAGGAAGGAGACGGATATGACAAAAAAATATTTCGGCGGATGCGATGTCGGTTCTACAACCGGGAAGGCCGTGATTCTTGATGAAAACGGCAATGTGGTTGCCAGTGTGATCGTGCCCAGTGAAATTGATCCGGAAGTAACGTCCGTGATGGCTTTGGAAAAAGCCTGTGCACAGGTGGATGGTATTGCCAGTTACAAAGACCTCGCCTATCTGGTGGGTACCGGCTATGGCCGCAACGAGGTGGCCTTTGCCAATGAAAATATTTCCGAGATCAGCTGCCACGCCATGGGTACGTTTTCCTGTGCCCCGGATGTCAAAACCATCGTGGATATCGGCGGGCAGGATGTGAAAACAATTTCCTTAAACGGTGACGGTTCGGTGCTGGAGTTTGCCATGAACGACAAATGCGCCGCCGGAACGGGCAGATTCTTTGAGGCCATGAGTCGTATCTTCCGGATGGATCTTGATGAATTTTCATCGCTGTCTTTGAAAGCCAACAAGGTTATTCCCGTGACAGCGCAGTGCAGTGTGTTCGCGGAGAGCGAGGTGATCAGTTTACTGGCTCGCCGCAACCCGCCCGAAGAGGTTGCCGCCGGCATTCAGGCGGCGGTATCCAAACGTTGTTTTACGTTGCTGAAACGTATAGGAATGCAACCCCTGGTGACCGTGACCGGCGGATGCGCCAAAAGCAAGGGGCTGATCAAAGCGCTGACCAAAACAATTGGCATAGAAGTAACCCCTCTGCCGGTGGATCCGCAAATCATCGGTGCGCTGGGCGCGGCAGTCTTTGCCAGGCGCCATCAATAAATAGTGATATTTTGGAAAAGGATTTTTATATGACTCATGAACTGTTGATATTACTTACCGCGACAGTTTCGCTGGCGTTGATTCACACCCTGACAGGGCCGGACCATTATCTGCCCTTTATCGTTATCGCCAGAGCGAAGAAATGGTCGTTGGCCAAAACCGCGTCGTTTACAGCTTTATGCGGCTTAGGTCATGTGGGCAGCTCTGTTTTACTGGGATTGATCGGCATCGCCTTCGGAATTGCTGTCGGCAAACTGGAGTTGATTGAAGGAATAAGAGGCAATATCATTTCATGGATATTTACAGCTTTCGGTTTGGTATATCTCGTGTGGGGACTGAAGCAGGCTTTTCGTAACAAGTCACATAAACATATTCATTTTCACGGCACGGGCGATAGGCATGTACATGAGCATACGCATCATGAAGAACATCTTCATGTCCATGAAGACGAAGAGAAAAGAAATCTGACGCCATGGATTTTGTTTACAATTTTTGTTTTCGGGCCCTGCGAACCCTTGATCCCGCTGGTAATGTATCCGGCGGCAAAGAATAATTATCATGACCTTGTCCTGGTCACAATTATTTTCAGTGCGGTGACCATTCTCACGATGCTTGCCCTCGTGCTGGTTGCCTCGTACGGCATCAAATTCCTGCCGATGAAAGCGGTGGAAAAATACAATCATGCTTTGGCGGGCGGAACGATTTTTCTTTGCGGGATGGGGATGCTGTTTCTCGGCTTGTAAATATGTTGTTTTTTATGAAAAGGACAAGCAAAGTCGCGCGTGCGGGAATTGTGGCCGTTAGTTGCATCTTTTGCCTGATCGGATGCGCGCATATATGCCATTGCAAAACAAAAAGTTTCAACGGATTTGAAGTTGCTCCATACTTTATTTATACGCCGGATCATCATATTTTAATGAAGTTTGCGTTAGCCGGTGATCAGATTCAGAAACCGCCATTGCTTACTGTTAACGGCAGCGTTAAAAATTATCAGTATCAAGAAGATAAAATAAGTGGACTGGCTGAGGTGGATATTGGCGCCGTTGCATGTGATCAGGAAGTCAAGGTGGCATTGACCGGTGCTGAAGAAAAGTCAGGGGACAATTCAAGCATCAGCTTTCAGATTCCTTCCTCCCCCTGTTGCGCGGACAAAGAAATCTCTTTTGTTTTTATCGCCGACACGCACGGAAATTCGTCTTTTTACGAAAGAGAAATGCCGTTCATTTTAAAACGTCACCGTGACAAAAACATTATTGCCATTATTCATGGAGGCGACTGGGTGAACGTGGGAACAGATTTGGTCGGCTGGAATCAAATGGCTTACGCGGCGGGGCAGGCCGGCAGTGCTTATCCAATCCTTTCCGCCATTGGCAATCACGAATATCACGGATACACGTCGTGGGCAAAGATGCAGAATCAACCGGAACCGCAGCAACCGCAAAAGGGAAATTCAAAAAATCCCGTAATTTTCAAAAAATATTTTTTCGGTAGTGAGAACGATCAGAGTCACGGATATTCCCGGACAGGTTATTATTCCGTTCATTACCCCCAGACAGTCTTAATCTTTATCAATAGTAACTTTAATAACTTATCGGACGGCGATCGCGAGGCGCAATGGTCGTTTATCAAAAGAGAGCTCACCGTTGCCGAATCAGAGAAAAAACCGTTTCTCATCGTTTCTCACCATTCGCTGCTTGGTTCAAATCTTTTCCGGATTAATAAGATAGAAGGGAAGCTTCTTAGGGAAAAATTGATCCCGATTCTGGAAGAACAACGGCAGAAATTTAAATTCACAGCAAATGCAGTAAATCACAACCTGCCCATGATTGCCGTATTGTCGGCACATGGTCATCTTTCTGAAGAAAGCGAGAAGAACGGCATCCACTATCTGAACGCTGGCACTTTTGGCGGATGGCCGATGTTTGGTCTTTGGGGCAATCCCTATAAAAAAACATCCAGCTCATTGTCTTCAACTTATAGTATCATCACAGTTTCCAACCGAGGCATTTCCATAGACACCTATCAGCAAATAGCCGGAATTTGGCAATAGCCGCAAAATCGTCATATCGCTCACAATCCTGAAAACAGACGCTGGCTTGCAAGATGAAAGATACAACCAGTCATGCCGGTTATTTGTGTTTTCTTTTTTCCCGTTCCAGTCTTTCTTTTTTATATTTTTTGAGTTTTAATGCGTCGAGCTGCTCATCCGTCAAGTCGGGCGGGTGTAGCAGCGAGTCAGGATTTTCAATCAGGTCTTTTAAAAGGTAGATTGCGGGACCTGTATATGTGCCGTCGCCTATTCTCTCATCTAAACTGACACGCAGTTCGAGCACTTTCTTGACTTCAATTTGCCCGGTTTTTTGGTTGACCAGGGCTGATTTATGGATTTTTCCAATGGTAAAAAAGAGACTTGCCGTGCCCATCTCGAACGTGTGATGATAGACGGCGTCAATATCAAGAGAACCTAACTGGGCTACAAATGCCGTGGACCACAGCGGTATGTCTTTCGTCAGAAAATGTAAGGGATGATTGTGCTCATCCGTCCAGCGGATCAGCCAGACCAGGAATCTGATGAACCATCGCGGCAGCGCGCCGAAGAACTGTATATCCTGATCATTTTTGTTTTTACCATAACGGGCTTCATGAATGGCCTCACTGACTCTTTTTTGCACAGTTTGCAGGGTGTCAAAAGGATCGAACTCAATCATCGCGTTGACTTCTTCTCCTTCCTCCGTCTTCTGCTTTTTTATAGTAAAGGCGATGATGATTTGGTTTCTTTGCCACAATCGCCGTCCGGAAACAAACCGGTTCATTTTCGGTTTCTGGACAATGGTTCTTACGCCGGCGGTTAACATCAGCTCAAATAATGTCAGCTTATCCTTTTCATTTTTGTCCTTATTATACTCTTCTATGAATTCTAAGGTTCGGGTTAAGTCAACCAGAGTGTTGAAATAGACAACGCTCTCATTTCTTCCCGGCATGAAGTTAAACATCAGCTCGGCAAATTTCGTCATTTTAACTAACTCGGCATCCGGTCTTCTGGGCATATGATCCTTTCTTCTTTCTTGATATCATTAATATTCGGCATTAGTTTAAGGCTGACTAATTTATCTCCAGTCAAAGTAGAACGACCGGGGGTGTTCCGGCACATCTATTTCCGTCACCGGGAATAATGCTATCCCCAGTTTCTTGGGGAAAAAGACAAATTTTGATTTCTTGAACGGCTTCGGGTCAAAATACGGAATGAAAGGTGATTGTAAACCTGCCCACCCGCGTTCCCTGGCTGTAAGGCAAAGGTATTTAGCCAGATCAGTTGCTTCCTTCAAGGGCAATCGGTAAGTATGCACCAAGTCCAGCCACCCGAGGGGAACAAGATTCCCGAAACCCGCAAGTTGCATTTCCCACGCGAGAATGAATCCGTCCACCTGTCCATCTTCGCCCTCATGGACAACGCAATTTACGCCCGGTTGATTGACGTACCATATGAAATCATCGTGGTCCCTGACAATGGAAATTTCATTTCGCTTAACGTGGTCCTGCATTAATTCAAACATTCGCTCCGCATCTTCCGGGCGAAACAGGCGGACGCGCGGATTGTTCATTTTCTGGAGACCCTGAAGAAGCCGGAAAGCAAGTTTCTCGTAGCCCTTGAGTTTGATAGCTTTTACAATTTGCTTGATATCAAAAACGCGGATAATAAATTGGCGAATCGTTGCCAGTTCCCGCATGGGAATTCCGGTTTGGCGAACAATCGATCTAGCGGTGTCAATGCCGTGCGCTTCGGGTTCGTAAAATCCAAACCCTGCTTGATATCCCCGCTCCTTTCCAATCTCCATAAGCTTCAATCCCATACGTACGGCAAGCCCTTTTCGCTGGTGCCGGGGAAAAGTAACCAGCCAAGCAGGCACACCACACAGATATATTTTCCCGTGGACGGAGAGGGGACGGGGGATGCCTCCGAGAAAGCCTACAATCTTTCCTGTTGGTTTATGAATTGCCCGCACAAAGAAATCTGATTGAATAATGGGGGAGCCGAAGATTAAGTTAAATGACTGCTCCGTAAATGCGATGGTTCCCCCTTCAGCGGGATTGTCATTAATAAACGCTGTATTGATAAGCTCGACTAATTGACCGTACTGAGACTTCTCAAGATTGAATTGTTCGATGAGGTACTCGTCTTCTTTATCCACTGATAATTCTTTTCCTTCCTGTTTTTGCCGTTATAGTTTGAAAATTCAGCACATGAATGTACGGATAAAACTTTCAGATCGTTCGCCCTTTTCCGTCATTGCCAATGTAATCTACACCGGTATATGACCTACCTCATCAGCTTGACTACGTGCCATATGAGGAGTATGCCATTATTTATTATGAATGGTAATCTAACACATAATCGGAAATTTGAGAATGAAGACTTACCGTAGATTGTTTTCATATCCAAGATATAGATATTTCATTAAAATAAAAAATGTTATATCTGTTTTCAGAGAAGCACATTGATTTGCGGAAAACAGCGGTTAGCGTTCCGCAAAGTGTAACAAAAAAAATGACGGAGGTGTTTTTCAGTTGTTAAAGAATATCAAAACGCTCAACGAGTTTGACGGGGCGGAATTGCTCAAGCAGGCGGGTATTCCCGTCGTTGAAAATATTCTGGTCAATGATTATCCGGAGGCTGCCAGAGCTGCCGATCATTTGGGATTTCCGGTGGCGCTCAAGATATGTTCAGAGCATGTTCCGCACAAGACTGAACAGGGCGGGGTGATTCTGAATATAACGGACTCATCCGGCCTGAACAAAGCCGTCCGTGAAATGAAAAAACAATTTGCTGACATTCCTCATGCGCTGCTACTACAGAAAATGGCGTCTCCGGGTACCGAGCTTATTCTGGGCGCCAGACGTGATGGTGTCTTCGGGCCGGTGGTGCTTGTCGGGCTTGGCGGCATATTCACTGAAATATTCCGGGATACTGCCATCGAGCTTGCTCCCGTGGACGAAAAAGAAGCTTCCGTAATGCTTCGACGCCTTAAAGGGTCGAAGCTTCTTGACGGCTACCGTTCTCAAAAGCCGTTGGATGTTGCCGTCATCGCCAGGGCTGTTGCGGCACTCTCCCGACTCATCTCCGAACGACCGGATATTTTTGAAGTCGATGTGAATCCCTTTATCGCTTATCCGGAAGGGGCGGTTGCGGTGGACGCCCTTGTGCGTTTGGACGGCAACCCTTTAATGTCTCATCAGAAACGGCCCGACCCTAAGACTGTAGCGCCATTTTTCAATCCGTCATCTATCGCGGTTATCGGGGCCTCACGCAGTCCGGGCAAGGGCGGCAACATTATCCTGCGCAACCTGCAAAAGGCGGGTTTCCAAGGTGCCATTCATCCTATCAATCCTACGGTCAAGGAAATCCTCGGCTTGCCTGCCTACGCACGAGTGTCTGATGTGCCGACCCCTGTGGATCTGGCCATGGTTGTGATTCCCAAGGCGGCCGTGCCGGAGGCTTTGGATGATTGCGCGGCTAAAGGGGTCCGGAACATCATCCTGAGTACCGGTGGCTATTCCGACATGGGAGAAGAAGGAGCGCAGGAGCAAAAAAATATTATCGAAAAGGCACACAGAGCGGGCATCCGCATAATGGGACCCAACAGCATCGGAACGCTCAACCCATCAGCCGGCATGGCCACTTCCATCGTAGGCCTAGATCCGATCAAGGCCGGCGGCGTTTCCATCATTGGTCAATCGGGTGTTTTTTCGTCAGGCTGGGCCAGGTGGATTGCAGACACCAAGCCTTTCGGACTCGCCAAAGTATCCTGCATCGGCAACAAGGGAGACATCCATGAGAGCGATCTTCTCGACTATCTGACCGATGATCCCGAGACCACCACCATCGGCATGTACCTCGAAGGCGTGGTTGACGGTCGGCGTTTTATCAAAGCTGCCGAAAAAGCCTGTAAAAGAAAACCTGTGGTGGTGATGAAAGCAGGCCGCAGCGCGGCCGGTGCAGCCGCCATCGCGTCCCACACCGGTTCGCTTGCCGGATCAGACGCGGTCTTCGATGCGGTCTGCCGCAGAACAGGCCTGTTGCGGACGCACAATCCTGAAGCATTCTTTGATACCCTGTCAGCGTTTGAAAAGCTCCCGTTGCCGCGGGGAAACCGTATGGGCGTTTTTTCGATCACGGGCATGGGCTGTGTCGCCACCACTGACGCCGCGGAGGAATACGGTATTGCTCTTCCCGAATTAACGTCCAATACACTCAAAAAACTGGGGGAGGTGATCCCCTCGTGGGCGCCGGTTCGTAATCCCATCGATACCTGGTCAGCGATCGAACAGCACGGCTCGAAGAAGACCATGTCCCACATCGCCCGGTGTATGATGGATCAGAAGGATATAGACGCTCTGCTGATTATTATGGTTCTGATGCCGGAAAGCATGTTTGATATTCCTGAAGCCTTTGCCGAAATTTTCAGTCATCATCCGGAGAAGCCGGTGCTGGCCTGCTATTATGGCGGAACGGCCAGGGAAATCGCCCACATTCATGAGGGATTTGATGCGCTCAATGTCCCCTGTTATCCGACACCGGAACGGGCATTATTATCATTTGCAAAAATGGTGGAATATGCCAGGTATCGTGGAATCATTCATAAGAAGATTCCATGCCCATCATAATTCGATCACTGAATTTTTAATGAGACCCAAATTTCAGAAACGAATAACCTAAAGGTCACTAGAAGTGCACTGAAATTTGATGGTCGAATTATCCCCGAGGCGAATAACCTAAAGGTCACTATAGGCCGAGCGGGATAAATGTGGGTCTAATTCCCCGCCCCTTGGGGCGCAAATTCTTTTGGATACCCCGCTGCTTGCGGCGGGGTTGTTCATTTAAATGAATTTAATGAAATAAATTGGCGGAAGTGCATGGGAATCGAACCCACCCTGGACGGTTTTAGCGCCCAACATCAGATTTGAAGTCTGAGAGGCCCACCAGTGACCTTGGCACTTCCGTTTGTAAATTTATCTGTAAAATGGAAAAGTGTCAACAAGCAAAAGATCATCCCTGATATTTTTTTCGCTTGAGCAAATTATTTAGAATTGAAGGGTATCGGACAGGTAAAGAGAGTCATCCAGCAACTGGATCGTTACTTCTGTTCCTTTTTTAATTTTTGTTTCATTTTCGCCCATCACGATCAGTCCGTTGGCGGCAACCATGGATTTCAGAATGCCGGAGCCCTGATCACCTGTGGTGACGGCAATATATTTGCCTTTTTCTTTCTTGACGATGGCGCGGATAAAATGCCTGAATCCCGCCTTTTTTTCAAACGAATCGGTGCAAACGGCCTTGATGGTCTGACGGAAAATTTTGGTGTGGCCCTGCATCTTGAGAAGGGAAGGGCGCACGAATTGTTCGAAGGAGACCATGGCGGAAACAGGATTTCCAGGCAGGCCGAAAAGGGGAACGCCTTCAATGGCGCCGAAGGCCAACGGTTTGCCCGGCCGCATGGCCACTTGCCAGAAATGCATGGCGTTGCCGATTTCGCCCATGACATTTTTGACGAAATCAAAGTCGCCAACGGAAACGCCGCCGGAGGAAATAATCAAATCGGCATGCAGAGCGGTTTTGAATGTTTCTTGCAAATCTGTTTTTTTGTCTCTGGAAATTCCCAGCATGATCGGTATTGCGCCGCACTCCAGCACCTGCGCTGCCAATGAATAGCTGTTGCTGTTGACGATTTTTCCGGGAGGAGGATCAATTTCAATGTCCACAAGCTCGTCACCGGTGGACATGATGGCGACGCGGGGCTTCTGATAAGTGCTGACAAAGGCCTTGCCCAGCGCGGCAAGCATCCCGATATCCGATGGACGCAGAGCACTTCCATTTTTCACCACCAGTTCGCCTTTCTGTACGTCTTCTCCGGCAAAACGGATATTTTCAGATTTTTCCGCGGAGGTGTAAAGAATAACTGTTTTACCTTCCTTCAGAGTATCTTCCTGACGGATAACGGCATCGGCGCCTTCCGGAATCACCGCGCCGGTCATGATGCGGGCGGCTTCTCCTTTTTTTATTATTTTCATGGCAAGTTTGCCCGCGGGAATATCTTCGATGATTTTCAATTGGACAGGTTTTGCTTTGGAGGCGCCTTTGGTGTCGGCGCAGCGCACGGCGTAGCCATCCATTGCTGAATTATTGGCGGAAGGGATGTTGCGCGGGGCGAACACATCTTCTCCGATGACGCGGCCGCGGGCTTCCAGAATATTGATTTTTTCCAGACCCAACGGCCGGAAATTAACCAGGATGGTTTTGAGGGCTTCTTCAACAGAAATCATGTTATTATCTCCGGTAAATTAATAACCGGCAGTTTATCAAAGACGGAGCGCTTGTCAATACATAATGGGTGAAACTTTTATTTAGTGATTGTTTCCAGATGGTATAAAATATTAATTGAATTATGCGCTAAAGAAGATTAGGAAACATTCAGATTGACCCGTTCTGAAAGATTCATTTTGATTCAGAATGGGTTTTGGTGTTGTCATAAATTATTTTCAGGATGAAATCAGTGCGAAAGATCGTAACAAAAAAAAACAGGGCGGATATTGAACCCTTAAATCGTATCATCAGGCAGATTGCAGAAGGACAGGCCGGCATTGAGGTCGGCGGGTTAAACGGCTCTTCCCGGTCTCTTTTATCGGCGCTGCTTTTTCAAAGGCTGGAGCGACCCCTCCTGGTCGTCTGTCCGGAAGAAAAAGAAGCGGAGTCTTTTGCGCGCGAGCTGTCTTTCTTTCTGGGCGAAGAATCGGTTTTTCATTACCCGTCACTGGATTTTCTGACGATTGATATGTTTGCTCTCCAGAAAGAGGAAGAATTGAGACGCCTGGAGGCGCTGGCGAATCTGCAGGTTGGAAACAAAATGGTGATGGTCGTTTCCGCGGCGGCTTTAATGCAGAAGGTGATGCCCGTTGATGAATTCGGCCAATATCTGCAGATTATTTCCGTGAGTGATACGTTGAACATGGACGAATTCGGTAGGCGGCTTGTGGCTCAGGGCTACCAGCGACAAAGTCTGGTGGAGGAAAAAGGCCAGTTCAGCATCCGGGGAAATATTGTGGATATCTTTCCGCCTGCCGAAAAAAATCCGCTGCGCCTGGAAATGTTCGGTGATGAAATAGAATCCATTCGGGTTTTTGATCCCACCTCCCAGCGCTCCATCGGGACAGCAACCGCTTTTATCGTGCCTCCGTCCGGTGAAGTCATCATCAATGCATCCACGTTGGAACGGGCTGTACGCAATATCCGGCGCCGTTGCGATGAACTGTCTATCTCCCGCGAGATTCGCAACCGTCTGGTGGATACCCTGAAAGAAGGATTGACCAACTCGATCAATCCAATATTTTTACCGCTTTTCTATGAGTCGTATCACAGTGAAAACGGATTGTCGCAAAATAAGTTGTCCGGTCTTTTTGATTATTTATCTAAGAATACCCTGGTGATCATTGATGATCCGCTGGCTTTTGGTCAGGCTGTTCAAAATGCCCGCCTCAGTATCGACAAGTTATTGTTCAAAACGAAAAACAGCGGGAAATTTTATCTGGAACAGGAAAATACCTACCTCCAGCCCGACGAGATCATGGCTGCTCTGGATGGTTACCCACAGGTTTTGTTGGAAGGACTCAACCTGGAAAAATCAGGGGACAGTTTGCCGGGCATTGATCTGGAAACGCACCGGTATGTTTGTTCAGGAGAACTTAAAGCCGGTGAGATCAGAGAAGATGCGGCTTTGCGGTGGACGGTGGAGCAAATCAAATCGTGGTTTGCCGAAGGCATGCTGATTTTCTTTTTCTGTCCCGCTTCAGAAGATGTGCAACGGATGAAGCAGTTGCTTGCGTCGTACGATGTGCCGGTAGCGACTTCATCGACCGACGAACCTGTTCTGGAAATCATTAACCGCAGCGATGAAAATCCGCAACTTGTGCTGATCAAAGGAGAGCTCTCCCGGGGTTGTGTTATTCCGGCGATGAAGCTGGCATTTTTAAGCGAAGAAGAAATCTTTGTTAAAAAGAATATCCGTCGCCGCTCTAGGCCGGTCCGGCAGGGTTACTTTATCAAATCGTTCGGCGATTTAAAAGAGGACGATTTTATCGTTCACACGGATTTCGGCATCGGCATTTACCGCGGTTTGAAAAAGATCACGGTGGGGAAAATTGAAAATGATTTTCTGATTATCGAATACGCGGATGGCGACAAGCTCTACATCCCGGTTAATGCGCTGGAGAAGATTCAACGTTATCTCGGTCCGGATGGTTATGTGCCCAAAATCGAAAAAATGGGAGGAACGTCCTGGGAAGCGGTCAAGGAAAAGGTGAAGAAGTCCGTGCGGGAATATGCCGAAGAACTGGTTGCCGTTTATGCCGCCCGCGAAGCCCTGGAACGAAAATCTTTTTCACCGCCGGATCGCCTCTATGAAGAATTCTGCTCGACTTTCGCATTTGAAGAAACGCCGGATCAGGTTAAGGCCATCGAAGACATCAATATGGACATGGATGATCAGAAGCCGATGGACAGATTGATTTGCGGCGATGCCGGCTTCGGCAAAACGGAAGTGGCGATCCGATCGGCTTTCCGGGCGGTCATGGACGGCAAGCAGGTCGCCGTGCTTGTTCCCACAACAATTCTCGCCGAGCAGCATTTTCAGACTTTTTCCCGCCGCTTCAATGATTTTCCGGTACGCGTGGAATCACTCAACCGCTTCAAGAGTTCCGCGGAACAAAAGAAAATTATAGAAGACCTGAAAAATCAAAAGGTGGACATTGTGGTGGGGACGCACCGGCTTCTGCAAAAGGATGTTGGCTTTAAGGATCTGGGGCTGGTGATCATTGACGAGGAACAGCGTTTCGGCGTGGCGCATAAGGAAAAATTAAAGAAAATGCGCACCCTGGTGGATGTGCTGACCCTTTCGGCGACGCCGATTCCGCGAACCCTGCATCTGTCGTTGGTCGGCATCCGGGATTTGTCCATTATCAATACACCGCCCGAAGACAGGGTGTCTATCAAAACCTACGTGCTGGAATTCGATGAGGACGCGATAAAAGCGGCCATCGAGAAGGAACTGGCACGCGGAGGTCAGGTGTTTTTCGTCCATGACCGGGTCCGTTCAATTTATGCCATTGCCCGTCTGGTTCAACGCCTTGTGCCGCGGGCAAGCGTCGGCGTGGTGCACGGTCAGATGAAGCCGGCGGAAATAGAGAAAACGATGACCGCTTTTATCCGGCAGGAATGCGAGGTGCTGGTGTGCACGACGATTATCGGTTCCGGTCTGGATATTCCGACGGCCAATACCATCATTATCAACCGTGCCGAAAAATTCGGATTGGCGCAGTTATATCAGATCCGTGGACGGGTCGGACGTTCCAGCCGGGAAGCTTTTGCGTATCTGCTCTTACCCAAAGGGGCGATGCTTTCGCGTGAGGCCATGAAAAGGTTGCAGGTCATCAAGGAATTTTCCGAGCCGGGTTCCGGTTTCCGGATAGCGTATAACGATCTGGAAATCCGGGGTGGCGGAAATCTGCTGGGCATTTCCCAGTCCGGACATATTTCGGCTGTCGGTTACGAGTTGTACACGGAACTGATGGAGAAAACGATTCGGGAAATTAAAGGGGAGAAAACAGAGGAAGAGGAATTGCTCCCGGAAATTCAACTGGGTATCTCCGCTTTCATATCCGAAGGCTATGTACAGGATGTGCATCAGCGTCTGGTTTTGTACAAGAGAATATCGATGGCCTCTAGCGATGAAGAGCTTCAGGAGATTAAAAACGAGTTGAAGGACTGTTACGGAGATTTGCCTCAAAATGTGGAAAATCTTTTACAGATCATCGGTATCAGAAATTATCTGAAGCCGCTAAAAGCCAGGAAAATGGGCTATGACGGGAAATATCTGTATATTTATTTCCGGGATAATTCGCCGGTGGATCCGGCAAAGATTATGACGCTTTATCGTAAGAAAATTAAGGAATTGCGTTTTACTCCGGATTATAAACTCTTTGTTTCCGCTCCTCAATTGTCCGAAAAGGAAATCGTTGCTCAGGCGGACACTTTGTTAAAGATGCTTGCCCAATAGACACAAGCAGGATATAAAGAACAAATATGAAAAAAGCATTTGCCAGCACCGGTTTAATCTCTTCAACCAGGAAATCACAAAAGGTTTTATGGATTCAGGGGATCTTTTTATCATTGATCATGCCCTTCTTAATGATTGCCTGTGAAAAGATTGACAAGTTTTCCCGACCGCATGTGGCAACGGTCAACGGTTCTAAAATTTATCTGGAAGATTTTCAGGCGCGTCTGAGCAAAAAGAAACAAATGCTAACGGAAGATTTTCTGAATCATCCGGACTACATGAAAAAATTTGAAGCGGAAGTGCTGGAAGGCATGATTACAGAGAAGATCATGCAGTTACGGGCAGCGGAACTCAACATCTCCGTGAGCGATGCTGAACTGGAAAATAAAATTAACGAAATCAGAGAAGATTACGGCGATGATTTTACAAGTCTTTTTGCCCGCCAGAATATGAATTATGATCAATGGAAGGCCGAATTTAAAGAAGAAATGCTGATCCGGAAACTGATTGCCGTGGATGTGAATGCCAAAATAAAAATCACGGAGGACGAAATCAGAGACTATTTTAATCAACACAGCCGCCGTTACAAAAAGGATTCACGGGTAAGACTGGCGCAAATCGTTGTCCGGGACATGGCCGGGGCGAAAAAGGCGATGGCCCGTTTAAAAGCGGGAGAAAAATTTGAAAAAGTAGCCGCGGATATGTCGATCGGGCCGGAAGCAAGACATGGCGGTGATCTGGGATTTATTACCAGGTGGATGATGCCGGATCCGCTGGATAAAACAATTTTCAAGATGCCGGTTCATCAGATCAGTCCGATTGTCCAGAGTTCCTATGGTTTTCATATTTTCAAGGTGCTGGAAAGTCAGCCGGCCCGGGAAGGCACGCTGGCGGATGACCGGCAGGAAGTAATGGACGATATCCGGATTCAGAAAGAGGAAGCGGCTTTTACCGTCTGGCTGGAAGACTTAAAAAGGAAAGCGGTGATTAAAAAAGAAACCGATATTGAAATGAACAAAAATCAATCACTGAAATAAACAAGGGAGGAATGACTTTGAAATACAAAAAACACATTTTATTTTTCTTGATGGTGATGCTGGTCAGTATGCCGGTTCGCGCGGAAGTGGTGGATCGAATCGCTGCGGTGGTCAATGATGAAATTATTACCCTGAGTGAATTGAATGCCGCGTTCGCGCCTTATGAGAAAAACATTGAAAATACTTACAAGGGAAAAGATAAAGATTCCGTTATCCGGCAGACCAGGGAGGCTTTCTTTCAGCGGATGATTGATGGCATACTGATTGAACAGGAAGCCAAAAAAGCAGGCATCAGTGTCAAGGACGAAGATGTCATGAATGTTATCCAGGGCATGATCACAAAACAAAAAATAAGCATGGATGAATTAATGAAAAATCTGGCCCGTGAAGGCAGTTCTCTTGAGACCGTGAAAAAAGAAATCCGGTCTCAGATTATCCGGATGAAGCTTTTGAAAAAAGAGGTCAGGGACAAAATCATAATTACCGACGACGAGATTGGTGAATATTATAATAAACATCGTCATGAATATGAAGGAAAAGAAAGTGTCAGAATCAAACAGCTTTTATTGCTTCTACCCGTCACCGCGTCGCCGGACGAAAAAAGAAAGCTGAAAAATGAAGCTTTGCGTTTGCGCGAAAGGATAATCAAAGGCGAATCGTTTGATGCGCTGACAGCCCAATATTCGCAGGGCCCGGCGGCACTTCAGGGTGGCGATGTGGGTTTTATCGAGAAGGGAACGATTATTCCGGAAGTAGAAACGGTCGCGTTCAGCCTTCCACCGGAACAGATCAGCGACGTCATCGAATCCAGTATGGGATTCCACATTATCAAGGTGATTGATAAAAAAGGCGCCGGATTGAAACCGATTGCCGTCGTGCGTGAAGAAATTCAGGACAGAATTGAAAATGAAAAACTGGAAAAAAAATACGAAGAATGGATTTCTTCTGTCCGTGAAAAAGCGCACATCGAAACGAGATTGTAAAAGAAGTTGAAAAAATGGATACCATCAAAATCAGAGGAGCCGCTCAGCACAATTTAAAAAATATAAGCCTGGATATTCCCCGGGATAAATTTGTGATTATCACCGGTGTGAGCGGTTCGGGCAAATCTTCTCTCGCGTTTGATACGATTTACGCCGAAGGGCAGAGACGTTATGTAGAATCGCTTTCCACCTACGCGCGGCAGTTTATCGGACAGATGGATAAACCCAATGTGGAATCCATTGAAGGCTTATCTCCCGCGATTGCCATCGAACAGCGCACGGCCAGTCATAATCCCCGTTCTACCGTGGGAACCGTGACGGAGATTTACGATTACTTTCGTCTGCTTTATGCCGCCGTCGGAGTTTGTCATTGCTATCAATGCGGACGGGAAATCAAATCCCAGACCATTGACGGCATTCTGGACAGCATTCTCGCGCTTCCGGAAAATACGGCCTTCAGTGTTTTGGCGCCGCTGGTCCGCGGGAAAAAAGGCGAGTTTCAGAAAGAACTGAAAAAACTTCAGAAAGAAGGTTTCGCCCGTGTCCGGATTGACGGAGAGATTCGTGATCTGGCCGAAGAAATTGTTTTGGCGAAGACTAAACGACACGATATTGATCTGGTGGTTGATCGTTTGATTCTCAAAGAGGGCGTCCGCAAGCGATTGCGGGATTCTCTGGAAATGGCGACATCCCGGGCGGAAGGGCTCGTCCGTATTGTGACGACCGGCGGCGAAGAAATACTTTACAGTGAGAAATACGCCTGTCCCGATTGCGGCATCAGCATTCCGGATCTGACACCGAGGATGTTTTCCTTCAACAGCCCCTATGGCGCGTGTCCTGATTGTAACGGTCTCGGTTCCTCCATGCGTTTCACCGAATATCTGGTTGTGCCGGACCCCGGATTATCCCTGCGGGACGGGGCGATCGCGCCCTGGGCCGGAAGGCATTCTCTCTACTATTATAATATGCTGGATGCGCTCTCCACACATTACGGATTTGATGTCAATACGCCGTTTAACAAACTGCCGGAGAAAATTCAAAAAACGCTGCTCTACGGATCGGGCAATGATCTGATTAAATTTTATCATGACCGGGGCGATAAAAGATATTTCTCGCACCGGCCGTTCGAAGGTGTGATCAAACAACTGGAGCGCCGCTGGAAAGAAACCACATCGACGGTTATCCGCAATGATCTGATGCGTTACATTGATTTGAGCGCCTGCGATACCTGTCATGGAGCGCGCCTGAAGAAAGAAATTCTGGCCGTTACCATTATGGACAGGAATATTTATGAATTGTGCCGATTGTCGATTCGCGACTGCTATCGGTTTTTCGAACAGATCAGTCTGTCTGCACAGGAAAAAAATATTACTGAAAGAATCATTCGGGAAATTAAAAGCCGTCTGAGGTTTCTGCTGAATGTCGGCATGGATTATTTGAGCCTGGACCGGGCCACTTCATCTTTGTCAGGCGGTGAGAGTCAGCGCATCCGGCTGGCGACGCAGATCGGTTCCGGGCTGATGGGTGTTTTGTATGTTCTGGACGAGCCGACGGTCGGGCTGCATCAGAAAGATAATCTTCGTCTGATCGAAACCTTGAAAAGACTTCGCGACATGGGGAATACGATTCTGGTCGTGGAGCACGATGCCGACATGATTCTGGCCTGCGATCATATCGTGGATATCGGTCCCGGCGCAGGGACACAAGGCGGAGAAATCGTTTTTCAGGGAACGCCGTCCGAAATCATGAACGATGAAAAATCTTTGACGGGACGGTTTTTATCGGGAAAAGATAGCATCGCGTTACCTTCGCGGAAAAGATCCCTGAAAGGAAGATACATTGTTATTGAAGGCGCCAGTGAAAACAATCTGAAGAATGTTGACATTAAAATTCCCGTGGGTGTTTTTACAGCGGTGACGGGCGTGTCCGGTTCCGGAAAAAGTACAATGGTCATTGAGACGCTTTACAAGGTGATGGCGCGTCGCCTCGATCAGTATAACGGCTCCATGGGCAAAATTAAAAAAGTGGTTGATCTGGGCGATATTGAGCGCGTCATTATGATTAATCAGCATCCCATCGGCCGCACGCCGCGCTCCAATCCGGCAACCTACACGGGCATTTTTTCTTTCATCCGCGATTTATTCACGAATCTTCCGGAATCCAGAATGCGCGGTTACAAGCCGGGACGTTTCAGCTTTAACGTCAAGGGAGGGCGCTGCGAAGCGTGCGAGGGAAACGGCATGATAAAAATCGAGATGCACTTCCTTCCGGATGTTTATGTGACCTGCGATGCCTGTCACGGCAAACGGTTTAACCGGGACACGCTGGATATCAAATACAAGGATAAGAACATTGCCGATGTACTGGATATGACCGTTAATCAGGCGCTGCTCTTTTTTTCAAATATTCCCTCCATCAAATCACACTTGCAACTGCTCAACGATGTCGGTTTGGGCTATATCCATCTGGGACAGTCGGCGACGACGCTTTCCGGCGGTGAGGCGCAGAGGATAAAACTGGCCCGGGAACTGGGCAAAAAATTAAACAGCAATACCCTTTATATTCTGGATGAACCGACCATCGGATTGCATTTCGCGGATATTCAAAAACTGCTGGATGTATTGATGCGCCTGGTGGATATGGGAAACACCATGGTGGTGATTGAACATAATCTGGATGTGATTAAATGTGCCGACCACATTATCGATCTGGGGCCGGAAGGGGGCACCGGCGGCGGCAGAATTGTTTCTTCCGGATCGGTCGAAGAGGTGGCAATGGACGAGAATTCTGTCACCGGTCAATTTTTACGCCAGGTCATATCTTTATAAAAAATTACGCCTCAATCTTCTAGCGGTTCCTTTCGCCGAAAATGGCTCTGCCGATGCGCACAAGGGTTGCGCCTTCTTCAATGGCGATTTCAAAATCATCCGTCATGCCCATGGAAAGTTCATCCATCTGAATATCGGCAATGCCTTCCTGAATAATCTTTTGCTGAAGATTTCTCAGAGCGGAAAAAAAAGGACGGGAATTTTCCGGATTGTCGGAATAGGGCGCCATCGTCATCAGACCTTTTATCCTTAGATTCTCCAGTTTAGAAACATTTTTGATCAGTTCCGGAATCTGAGAAGGGGCGATGCCGCTTTTTGATTTTTCTCCGCTGACATTGACTTCAATCAGAATATTGATTTTACGGCCGATCAGTCCGGCTCTTTTGTCGATTTCCCTGGCCAGATCCAATCGGTCAACGGAATGGATATAGTCGAACAGGTTGACGACATACTTGGCTTTATTGGTTTGCAGATGGCCGATCATATGCCACTGGACCTTCTCCTTGATGAGGGCGATTTTATCTCTTGCTTCCTGAACGTAGTTTTCGCCACAAGCTGTCACTCCCGCTTTGATCGCCTGTTCCACAATCGCGGGCGCGACGGTTTTGGTGACAGCCAGAAGTTTGACCGAATCGGGAGAGCGATTACATCTTGCGGCGGCGGCAGCGATTCTCTGTCTGACTTGAACGATATTGGCCGTGATATCCGTTTCCATCATTGTCTATCGAAAACTGATTGCTTTTAATTTTTTTAAAGTTTCCAGAACATCGCAAAGCGGCAATCCGATGACGTTGGTGTAGGAGCCGCGGATCGATTGAATGAAATAAGCGCCTTTGCCCTGAATGGCGTAGCCACCGGCTTTATCATAGGGTTCATCACAGGCAATGTACCAGTTCACTTCATCAGGGCTGATCGTTTTGAATTTCACGGCGGATTGCACAACCCGGGTGGTGCAGATTCCGGAATCCATACGGGCAATTGTATAACCTGTAAAAACGCGATGTTCATGTCCGCTTAATTTATGAAGCATCGTTTTGGCCTGATGGGGGTTCGCCGGTTTACCTAAAATAGCGCCGTCAATGACGACAATGGTGTCTGCTCCTAAAACCCAGGTGGCCGGATGCCGGCAGGCAACAACCATCGCTTTTTCACGCGCTAGTCTTTTGACGTGCTGCCGCGGACTTTCACCTTCAAGATAATCTTCGTTGACATGCGCCGGAATAATTTTGAAATTCAATCCCATCGACCGGAGCATTTCCCGCCGCCGGGGTGAAGCGGAGGCTAAAATAAATTGGTTGCTGGTTTTTACCGTCATTTTGCTCACTTTACCGGAGATTCAAAACGAAAATTTCTATCACAAATTTAGACCTGACTGTCAATTATTAAATGCATTTGCAAATTCATTAAAAATATTGTAACGATGCCGGCAAGTTCATTTCAGAGAGGTAAAAAAATGAAAAAGAAATTTATCCTGATATTCATATTGATTTTCCTGGCCGTGTCCGGCAGTCAGGCGCTGGCTAAAGAAAGAATTGTCAAATTGACCTTACCCGGTTGTAGCGCCTGAGGAACAAAAGCCAGGATAGGGGCTATCCTGAAGGATATTAAAGGCATCAAACAATATCAATTTGTGCAAAAGGATTTTCTCGTTATAACGTTTGACGATAAAATAACTTCGTTCCAAACAATTGCAAAGGCACTGAAAAAAGGAGGCAAGGAAATAAAAGAGAAACCCATTTATATCAAGTAAAACTAAATGTACTTTTTCAATTTAGCCGCTTCCAGTTTTTCGACGATTTTTTTGACGTCCTGGGAGCGGCCTTTTTTACAAATCAGCAAAGCGTCTTTGGTTTCAACGATAATGAGATCCCGGACGCCCACCAGCGCTGTTAATCGGCCCGGATTGTAGATCAGGGAACCTTCCGAATCTTCGAAAACCGTCCGGCTGTCTTTTAATGCAACATTGCCGTTGCCGACCCGGGGAGATATTTCCCAGACGGCATCCCAGCTTCCCACATCACTCCAGCCGAAGTCTCCCGGAATGATAAAAACGTTATCCGCTTTTTCCATGACGCCGTAATCGATGGAAATGGACTCAAGTTTTTTATACACACGGGAAACGATGGAGGCTTCTTCAGCAGAGCCCAGGGCCTGATCAATTTTCATCAACCCGGCATATAAGTTGGGCAGACGGAGACTGATTTCCTGCAGGATGACGGAAGTCCGCCAGATAAACATACCGCTGTTCCAGTAGAAGTTGCCGCTCTGGACGAATTCCTGAGCCTTTCTAAAATCCGGTTTTTCGCGGATGGAACGGACGCGGAAAACATCTTCATGATTGATTTTCCCGAATAAATTATCCCGTTCAATGTATCCGAAACCGGTTTGTATACTGGTTGGTTTGATGCCGATGGTCACCAGGCCGTTTTCCTGCGAGGCGACTTTTACGGCGGCGCTGATGAGATCAATATATTTTTGAGCATCGGCAATGGCGTGATCAGAGGGCAGGACTACCATGACATCATCGGAAACAATTTTACGGATATGCAAAGCGGCCAGGCCGATACAGGCGGCGGTATTTCTTCCTTCCGGTTCGATGATAATATTGCGCGCGGGTATTTCCGGAAGTTGTTTTTTTAAAGTACGGGAATGCTTCCGGCCGGTGACGACGAGAATATTTTCCGGCTCAACCAGAACTTTAATGCGTTCGACGGTTTCCTGGAGAATGGTTTTTTCACTGGTGATATCCAGCAAATGTTTGGGCTTCTTTTCCCGGCTGCGGGGCCAGAATCTTGCGCCTTTACCACCGGCCATGATGACTGCGTACATATCTTATCTCCTCTGCCGTCGCTGAACAAGCGTGATGGATGCTTATAATATAATGTGTCTTGCAATTTCAAGCGGGAAAAGATAATTTATCGCACCATGACAACAATCGTGTATCCGGAAATCACATTGAAGAAAGGACGGGAAGCCGCTTTGCTGCGCGGTCATCCTTGGGTGTTTTCCGGCGCGATTGCCACGACAAAGGGAAAACCGGGTCCCGGCGACATCGTGTTAGCGAGAGATTCCGGAGGCAAGCCGGTGGCGCTGGGATTTTACAATCCTTTGACCGATATCGCCTTTCGTGTTTTAACGGATCGATGTGAAGAAAATATTTCCCAGTATTTCTGGCAGGCCCGTCTGAATGCCGCCTGCAAACTGAGACAGAAGGTCGTCAATGAACAAACCAACGCTTACCGTCTGATCAATGCCGAGGGTGACGGATTTCCCGGATTGATCGTCGATGTCTATCATGACACGGTGGTTGTTTCGATTGCCACGGCGGGGATGGAAAAACAAAAAAGTCACATTCTTAACGCTCTGATCTCCCAGCTCAAACCGGCGAGAATTTATGAACAAAGCGGCAGCCGGTCCCGCGAATTGGAAGGGTTGGAAAAAAGAAACGGCATGATCTTCGGAGATGATCAATGTGATCCCGTGGAGATTATGGAAAACGGCCTGAAGTTTGAAGTGGATTTCATCACGGGTCAGAAAACCGGATTTTTTCTCGATCAGCGCGTCAATCGGGAAAGGCTAGGAGCCTTGAGCCGGGACGCGCAGGTGTTAAATTGTTTTTGTTACAGCGGCGCTTTTTCGGTCTATTGCGCCGAAGGAGGAGCGAAACGGGTGGTTTCTCTGGATATATCCAAATCTGCCTGTGCCCTCGCGAGAAAGAATTTACACCTCAACTGGTTTTCCGCGGATAACCATCCGGTTATGGAAACGGATGTGTTTGCCTATCTGCGCAATACGCCGGATGTTTTTAACATGATCATTCTGGACCCGCCGGCATTCGCCAAAGATAAGAAAGATGTGCGAAAAGCCGCGCGCGGTTATAAGGAAATAAATCTGCAAGCCTTGAAGCATCTCAAGGCTGGTGGTGTCCTCGCGACCTTCTCCTGTTCCAATTTCATTGAAGAAGATCTTTTTCATAAAATTGTTCTTACCGCGGCACGCGATGCCGGTTCCGATTTACAGCTTTTAGCGAGGCTGGAAGCAGGTCCGGATCATCCTGTCCTGCTGGGCCATCCCGAAGGACGCTATCTGAAAGGATTGCTGCTGGTTAAAATAAAATAACAGCCCCTGTTGATGTCATATTCATTTTAATCAAGGGATGGACAGATTGCCGGCTATCTTGTCATGGATCAGACGGGATGCCATATGATTGCCGACTGTTCCAACGAATACGGACACGGACGTCAAATTTTTATCCAGGTATTCCACTTTGATGGTTGCGTTTTCTTCCTGAATAAAAGTTTTGATAACGCCTGTGGAAATTTTACGGTCTTTTTGAATATCGGTCGCTTTCAATTCGGTCAAGGCTTTTTCACAGGCTTTCCAGACCGGATCAATATCGGCTTTGTACTCCGTGATCAGACTGCCATCCTGATAAAAGAATTTTCCGGAACTGATACCGGCAACTTTCCCCTGAAAATTTATGGCAAAATTGCATCCCGTGATCAACATTAACGATACAAATAAGAACGCTATAATTTTATTTTTCATATAAGACTCTCCGGTTGTGTAAATTATCGTGCTGCTTGTGCCAGCGCGATATCTTTCGAATCCGCGCTGAAGTATATTTCACCGATGAGACTTTCAGCCGGACTCTTGGTGTGTTGCGAATTGATGTGGATCTGCACCCCGGTTGTCTTTCCCTGAGGTTCGCCGCCTTTCACATCTCCGAATAATTTTTTATAATCTTGATAAAGATTGCGCCTTTCTGTGTACCAATTACCGGTTTGGTCCGTCCGGTTTCTCAGGACGATATAGCGGAGCTTGTCGCCGCCCGTCTGTGAACTGCGGCCGCTCCATCCTTTAGGAGCTTCGGTATCCCAGATGTATCCGATGACCGGCGTATTGGTCATTGCCGGGAAACCGGTGGGCTTAAAGGCCACATAAAGCTGCAGCGCCTGATCATCGGTGGCTGATTTGCGCACATCACCGCCGGCGGGCAACTTGTTGGCTTTCCAGCGCCAGCACAGCACGGGATATTTTTTGACGTCAACCCTGACTTCTTTCTGTAAACCGAAAGATGAATCACCGGCAGACTTCAAATAGAGAAAAAGCTGGTCATTTTCTTTCTTGATTTCCAGGTCAGGTTTACCTTTCTTCTTGTCCAGTTTCCATCCGGCAGGGATATGATTGGTCATGTCGGCGGGAGTAAATCTGGTGACCGGAATCATCGGGAATTCGGCAAGAGAAACGATGGCGGTTGATAAAATGATAGTCAGGCAAAACAGGCAAACAGGTAATTTTCTCATTCAATCTCCTTAGTGTTGATTTTGTTTTTCGCGCAATTTCATGACGTCAGTCCGGGTCAGGATGCTTTTGACGTTATCGACATATTTCAGGATATTCTCTCTGCCGCCTTCTTCGCGATCAATCAGTGTAATAACCATTTCAATGTCCAGTCCTGATTTGCGGGCCTGTTCAATGGCGGCGATGGTGGAACCGCCGGTTGTAATCACATCATCAATAATGGCGATTTTTTCACCGGGCCGGACATTGCCTTCGATGGCACTTTTGGTGCCGTGATCTTTGACATCTTTTCGGACAATGAAAGATTTGACGGGTTTCCCTTTCTGGTAGGATATTACGGCGAGCGCGTTGGCGATGGGATCAGCGCCCAGCGTCAATCCGCCGGCGGCGGTGATGTCGGTATCCTTGACAAGATCAAAGATAATGGCGCCGATGAGATTCATCCCTTCGGGATCGAGGGTTGTCGGTTTGCAATTGAAGTAATAATTGCTTTGTCTGCCGGAAGCGAGCGTGAACGGAGGATCTTCGCTGTACTTAAACGATTTTTCTAGGATGATTTCGCCCAGTCTTTCCTTCATTTTTTCAATGGTCATGATGTTTGCTCCGCTGTCTGTCAGTTATGATTGAGAATTATTTTTTAACATAAATTTGATGGGTAATTCGACCCAGGCTGTGAAAGGAGTTCCGGATTTCCGGGCCGGTTCGAATTTCCAGGGCTTTACCGCTTCGATGGCCGATTGATCCAGAATGGCATAGCCTGACGATTTCCCTATTTTAATTTTACCGACCCTGCCGTTCGATAAAATTTCCGCAACGATGAGGACCATGCCTTCATAACCCCGGACGCGCGCTGTTTCCGGATAAGCAGGTGGTGTATTTTCTTTGTACAAAGGATAGGCAATGGCTGTATTCAATGATGACGGAAGGATAATATTTCCGTTATCAACAGTATTTTTGGCGCCGGAATGATTTTCTGTCTGCCCTTCGTCCAGGGCTGAAATGCTGACGGCTTGTTTATGATCGGCGGTATCGGATATCTTTGCTGTCGATTGACCGGTCATGAATGCATTTTGCTTTGTGTTCTGAACGGATGTTTTTGGAAAAGAGACATTCTTTGTTATGTTTCCGCTGTTTTTGTCCGTTTGTGTGGCGAGAGATACCCAGACGAGATTGATACCGTTCAATTTCGGAGAGGATGTGAAATCAGCCGATAGAAAGAGTATCAGCAGAGCCCCTGCTGCCAGGTGTATCAGCAGGGAACCCAGGATGGCCGGGGTTATACTGTTTTGTTCTTTTCTTAAATTTAAAGAGGTTATCATTTAATCATCTATTGTTTCTTCATTATTTTTTCCACGACTTTAACCGCCTCCACGCCGTCTTTGGCGAAATAAGCGCCGATAGAGCTGGCGTAATTTTCGGTTACGACCGCTCCGCCGATCAGAAAATCCGTATGAATACCCTGTGCCCGTGCCAGCGTGATCACGTTTTTCATGTTTACCATGGTCGTGGTCATCAGGGCGGAAAGTCCGATAACGTCCGGCTTTTCTTTTTTTGCCGCGTTGACGATGGCCTGATCGGGTACGTCTTTGCCGAGGTCAATAACATAATAACCGTAATTTTTCAAAAGAAGAACGACGATATTTTTGCCGATATCATGAATGTCTCCCCGGACGGTGGCCATCAGAACTTTTCCTTTGTCGGTTACTGCCGCTTTTTTCAGGAAAGGATCAAGATGGGACAAGGCTTTTTTCATGGTTTCCGCAGCAGCCATCAGTTGCGGCAGAAAATAAACTTTCTTTTCATATAAATCGCCGACGCGGACAATGGCAGGAATCATGAAGCCGTCAACGAGGTCTGCCGCCTGTCGGCCGGTGCGCAAAGCTTCATCGAGGAGCGTCACGATATTGTCTTTATCACCATCCAGAATCGCCTGGACGATTTTTTCTTCCGGTGAACTTTTTTCAACAGACACCGGAACCTGGGGAGCGTTTTGCTGAGAAAAATGATGGATGAACTGTATGGACGCCTTTTCGCGGGCGGTGAGAGCGTCTCCCGCTTTTTTCACATTCATGAATTCGATGCTGGCCGGATTGGCAATGGCCATCGTCAAACCGCAGTATTGAGCCATGGCCAGAAAGGCGGCGTTGAGCCAGGGACGTCCCGGCATACCGAATGAAACATTGGAAAGTCCCAAAATCGTTTTGCATTTGAAGGTATTTTTGCACCAGTTGAGCGCGGCCAGCGTTTCCCTGGCGGCATTGGCGTCTGACGCTACCGCCATTGTCAATCCGTCAACCACGAAATCATCTTTCGTAAAACCGAATTTTTGTGCTTTACGAAAAATATTTTCAATGATGATTTGACGTTTTTTTGCTGTTTTCGGCAGCTCTCCACCGGTCAGCGGCAGTAAAATAAACATGGCTCCGTATTTGGCGGCCAGCGGCAGAAGTTTCGCTGTTTTTTCTTTTTCACCGGAAATGGAATTAATCAGCATTCTACCCGGATAAAGCCGCAACGCCGCTTCAATGGTTTCAATTCTGGAGGAATCAATCACCAGTGGCAGACGGCTGGACGAGGATAACAGCCCGATAACGTTCTTAATGGTTTGAATTTCATCAATGCCGGGCTGGCCGATGTTCACGTCCAGCAGGGCAGCGCCCTGCGCTTCCTGTTCCTGAGCCATTTGCCTGATGATGCTTAATTTTCCTTCCAGCAGTTCCTGCTGCAGCGCTTTTTTTCCGGTGGGATTGATTCTTTCGCCGACAAGATAAAGAGGTTTGTCTGTGCTGATTTCCAGAAAGCTGCGAGCTGAACTGAGCGCGGAAATGGATTTGCGAACGGGCACGGCAGGTTTTTTGCGAGAGATGGCGCGTGCCAGTGCCCGGATGTGTTCCGGCGTTGTGCCGCAGCAGCCGCCCAGAAGATTGGCGCCGGCTTTGGCCAGTCCCGCTCCGAAGGAGGCAAATGTTTTGGCGTCCATTTCAAAAATGGTTTTACCGTCTTTGAGTTTGGGCATACCCGCATTGGGTTTGGCCAGCAGCGGAACCGTGGCATAGGGTTTCATCATTTTTATAAAATCAATCATTTGTTCCGGACCGGCTGAACAGTTACAGCCGACCGCGTTCGCGCCCAGGCTCTGCAGGGTAATTAAAGCGCTTTGCGGAGGCGTTCCTCCCAGCGTGTGTCCGTCCTTTTCGTACGTCATGGACACCATGGTGAAGATATCCGAGAGTTCTTTCACGGCCAGCAGAGCCGCCCGCGCTTCCTGAATGTCAATCATTGTTTCAATGATGATCAGGTCGCAACCGCCGGCAATCAGTCCGCGCGCCTGTTCTTTAAAGGCTTCCACGGCCTCTGAAAAGGATAAGGGGCCGAACGGCTCAATAAATAATCCGGTCGGGCCGATATCGCCGGCAATCAGGCTTTCCCGGCCGCAGGCCTCTTTGGCCAGCTTGGCCAGTTTCAGATTGACGGAATAAACATCTTCCTTGACGCCGTATTCCTGAAGTTTGAACCGATTGGCTCCAAAGGTGCAGGTATAGACGATCTGCGCGCCGGCTTTCTGATAGGAGGCGTGAACATCTTTAATGATTTGAGGATTATCCAGACACCATAATTCCGGGCACACTCCCGATGGCAGTCCTCTTTTTTGTAATTCAGTGCCTGTCGCCCCATCCAGAATGAATATTTTTTTCGTTAATAGATTTTTAATTTTAGTTGCTGCAGTCACGGTCATCTCCTGTTTTTGAATTGTGCTTACATCATTAATGATGATTCCGCAATTTTTTAGATGAACTTTCCGATTGGCGTCACGAAAGTGTATATCCTTTTTCTCTGAATAATCTCAGGCAGGCATTAACAACCGTTTCGTCGTAAAGAAGGCCTCTGTTTTTTTCGATTTCCGTCAACGCCGCTTCAATACCCAATGAAGCTCGGTAAGGACGGTGGGAGGCCATCGCCTCCACAACATCGGCCACAGCCAGGATCCGGGCTTCCGGGATAATTTCGTTTCCCTTGAGATTTCTGGGATAACCGGAACCGTTTATTCGCTCATGGTGCTGATAGATCATCTCCGCCAACGGCCAGGGAGATTGAATATTTTTTAAGATGTCATATCCACTCTGGGCGTGTTCCTGAATAATAGAATATTCTATTTTGGTCAGTTTGGAAGGTTTGGTCAGGATTTCCGCCGGAATGGATAATTTGCCGATATCGTGAATTGTTCCGGCCATCCGTATTCCATCAATTGTGTGTGATGATAATCGCATTTCCGTGGCAATGGCTCTGGCAAGATCAGCGACACGCAATTGATGACCGGCTGTATAAGGGTCCCGCATTTCAATAGCCGATATCATGACCTGAATGGTGGTGCCGACCGATTTTCTCAATCCCTCCAGCGTGCGCTTAACGGCCTGTTGCCCAAAGCACTTTTTTACAACATCCTTTCTACAAAGCATTGATATCTGCGTTCTGAAAACAAAGTGTCTTTAAAAAATCTGACAACAAC
>Ga0208459_1000094_pt1 | contig 119350 bp, 122 predicted proteins | sample AD_UKC087_MetaG_FD_184433 | JGI IMG/M metagenome (GOLD analysis project Ga0208459, IMG submission 184433) | Active sludge microbial communities of municipal wastewater-treating anaerobic digesters from USA - AD_UKC087_MetaG (SPAdes) (version 2) | ecosystem: Engineered > Bioreactor > Anaerobic... | reverse complement strand
TGCCTTCCAGCGTGATTCCGGACTGGACATGATCGTTTTGTGTAACGTAAGTCAGATCATCAATGTTGACGAAGTCGAAGTGATTGACCTGCCAGTAAACGGCAAGGGTGGTTGCCGCCAGTAGCATGTAAATGAATAAAATCTGTTCTTTGGGCTTGATATCAATCTTGTTTGACATAATCACCTTTGGCAAGTGTTTGTATCATATGTTCATGCAGACTTCATCAGCATTTTAATTAATCTTTTCCGAGGGTAATGATTCATAATTTAAAAAACAATAATATTAATAACCTGTTGGCGTTTGTGATTTTGCGGAGCAATGACTTTCCTGATTTTCAAAACAAGAATGAATAATGAATTATTGGTGGTTAAATTAACAAAAGCCTGGCGAAAAACCCCCTCTTTTTTGTAATATTCTTAATAAAAGCATTATTACAAATTGATTTTGAATAAAAAATTATTATTGATTTAAATCACTTATTTTGTTTTTCCATGAAGAAATGAGTTTTGTGAATGAGTGGCATATATATTGCTAAACTTAAGAGCAAGTGATAAATCAGACACAGGTATTAAAGAGGAATATTTAATAAGGCAATTTCAATAAAAACTTAAAAAACAAATTCAAAGGAGGAAGGTTATGTTAAGAATTTTCAGCAAAAAAGAAGGAGAAAAAGGTTTTACATTGATTGAGTTGATGATCGTTATCGCGATTATCGGTATTCTGGCGGCGATTGCTATTCCGCAGTTCATTCAGTACAGAAAGAGAGGCTATGTCTCAACGCTGAACAGCGATTGTAAAAATGCCTATACCGCGTCTGTAGCTTATACCGTTGACAATCCTACTGCGACGTCAATTGACTTGGCTGCTTTGACAACTTCCGGATACAGCCAGTCCTCGGGTGTTACAACGACGCCGGCCAGTTTGACGGGTAATTCGGGCACAATCACCTGTGCCGGTCCTACAGGATGGGGTGTAGCTTCTGCAGTGGTTACAGTAACAAGCGGTGTAATGTCGCTGACTGCTTCCTCAATACCATAGGTTTAATATTATACCATCGTGAAAAGGGGCGTTTTGAAACGCCCCTTTTTTTATCCGTACATCCCGATATAAAAAATTATTGTGTATTTATCTGAAATAAGGCAGAGAATTCCATGAAACAACGACAGGAGGTGTTTTTTTGAAGGTTTCCTATCCCGGCATATTTTGGGGCGTAATTTGCTTCGCGGTGGGCTTCTTTTTTCTGGCCGGGAGTTGGGGATCGTATGTCGAGCACAATCGTGTACAGAATTATAAAGGACGAGCTATCGGTCACATAACCAAGAAACATTTTAAATTAGGATCCGATGGAGGAGGCAATTACTCTATTGATTACTGGTTCCTGCCGTCTGAAGGCAGCAAAATCAGCGCAACCGGCATCATCGCCAAACAGCAATGGGATATGTTGAATGTTAATGATACCTTTGAAATAAGATTCAATCAGTCTGATCCCGACAAAAATATTCCGATGTACGGAGGAAGCCCATCACTCGTTTTTGCTTTTTTCATGCTTGTTTTAGGAGCGGTGTTTGTTCTTTTTGGCGCTCTTCGATTAATCAACAGCATCAGAATATCATCTCGAAACAAAACACCGTAAATGATTGGTGATTTGCAATGCAACCATTGAATTTAAGAAATGATATTTCCCGGGAACGCTCTTGTTTTTTGCCGAAAAACTTTGCTCGATTTTGAAAAAATGAGCTTCAGGATCAAGGTAATATTCTCAGAATTGTATAACCGCCTTTATCGTATACAACATCCATCGATTCGTTTATGCGTCGAGTGAATAATTGACGGGTATGCCAAGGATAATTATCATTTAAAAACTTCTCCAGTAAATCGTTACGTACGAGAAAGTAAGTGCAGTTGAGAGATTGAAGATATGTTTGAAACGATTCTTTATCTTCAACTCGTGCCGCAAGTTCGCGTACATCACCCATCCCGTAAGAGGTGCCTTCGCTGTATTCTCTATCCAGATAATATCCGCGTCCGGCCAGAAAAATTAATCTGATGCTGGCATTGTCCGGAGCATGCGCATTGAGATATTGCATGGCATCGTAACTGCTGATGTGGCGTGCAATGAATTCATCCCGGGTTTCCATGCCTGACAGGTAACGCATGGGGTTGATTTTCTGATAGTAATTATTCATATAAAAAATGTTACCGCTTATGGATAAAATAAACGCGGCAAGGAAGGCTGCAATCATAATACTCCTCAGAGGACCAGAGCGTTTTATGGCCCAATCCCAGATGTTGATCATTCCCATTACAGTCAGTATAGACAGGAAAGGAATGACGGGTAACATATAGCGGACTATCTGATCCATGCCGAAAGCTTTTCCTTCCAGAAAGAACACGGTTAAAACAAAAAATATTATGAAAGACAGGAAGAAAAGTTTGTCGCGAAAAAATGATCTGCGGGCAAAGGCGAATGGGGAGAGGATGATTAAAACAGGATTCAAAACACCGTCAAAATAACGGGTAGAATTGTCCTGCCCCTGAAAAAACATTCGCAGAGGTATGATCAAGGTTTCCCAGAAATTTTCACCATATAACAATTCCCGCATTTGGAAGAAACCCGTTCGATTTTCGCCAGCAATCATCGGAGCAATACCTCCCGTAAAGAGGGGATATAACGGATTGCCTGTTAAAATGAAATTTTTAATAAGCCACGGCGAAAAAACAAGAAGAGAAATCAAAAAGAAAATGGCTCCGGCTCGGATAGACGGCCATTGCTTTTTGGTGTCCCGGGAGGAGATAAACACAATCGATAAGGTTAGAAAGAACCATATAACCAGCGCATTATATTTTGTTCCCAACGCCAGGCCCATCGATAAGGATGAAAGGAAAAGCCATTTGAATTCTTGAAAGCCGCCGTTACGATATCGCATAAGAGCGAAAACACTTGCTGTTGAGAAAAAAACCAGACCGAGATCCACATAGGCCTGCGTCGAAGAACGGAATACGATGGGTGTGCTCAAAAAAATCAACACACCTAAAAGTCCTGAGATGCGATCGAATCCGGTTTTTAAATAATGATAAATAATGAAAGCTGTTCCGATGCCAAACCCCATATGGATGATATTGGCTATAAAATCCTGATGAAGATAAAGAGGAATCAGATAAAGCAAATCGATGTTCATGGGGAAATATGAAAAATCAGCCCATTGAATTTCGTAAAATCCACCATTTTTGAGCCAGAGTTTGGGAATAGCGAGGTGATGAATCAAAGCATCGCGGGCCGTTGGAGGGGTCAAATTTAATATAAGTTCGGATAAGAGCATCAGAAAAATGACGACACCCAGAATAGCTGTCAAAAAGTGATGAATTGCGGAATTTTTATTGCTCGGCATTGTTAAGTCAAAATGTCCCGCGAAAGTTTTTTACGGGTAAAATGGTTATATTTTATGATCGTTATTTTACTATAAAAATACATTTTTTTCTGACGGAGTATCTCAGAACATGATATATATCTATTCTAGATTTAAATCATATCACAAAAAGTAATTTATAATAAATTTTATTGGTGTCATAAAAATGTTGCACAATCTTTAAGCGGGACTGTTTGATATCATAATCAAACTGCTTTTCAATTATATGATGAAGAAACTTACAGATACTGCATTGAATAAACCTCTAAGATGCTTCATGGTCATTTTCCTCGGGGCTGGTCTATATGTTTTCTTTGTCGCATTGTTTGATAAAAGCCTTGCCGATTATGATTTATGGGGTTATCTCGCTTTCGGGCGTGTTTTCTGGCAGGAAGGTTTTTTCCCCTATAAAGATGTTTTTTCATACACTCCCACACAACCGTTATGGGTTTATCATGAATGGTTGACCGGAGTTGTTTTTTTCGGACTGATTAAGTTTTTGGGTCCCGCCAGCCTGCAATTGTTGCGTTATGTTTTGTCCATATTAACAATTTATTTCATGTACGAAACCGCCCTGAAAAAAGGCGGAACTTCTTTTTATGCGATAATTAGCCTGATTCCTGCAATGCTGTTAATTTCTTTCGGCTATGTTCCGGTAAGAGCCCAGATATTCACTTTTTTCTTTTTCATTTTGACTCTTTACATTCTTGAATGCTCAAAGAAAACCGGCAATGAACATACTCTCGGATGGCTTCCGTTGATTCAAATTCTCTGGTGCAATTTCCACGGAGGCTTTGTTTCCGGTTTGGGGCTGATATTTTTATATGCTTTGGGTGAAAGCCTGATCCAAAGAAAGATTGCCGTCTCTTATCTGAAATGGGGAATGATCGCGTCGCTGGTCACTTTAATCAATCCTTACGGAATAGACTATTGGACGTACACCATCCACGCCATTATTATGCCGAGACCTGAAATCACAGAGTGGTATTCGGTTGTAACCGCCTTAAAGTCCAACATTCATATTTTCCCGGTTGTGTTGTTTATGATCATGAGTTTGATGATTTTATTGGTTATGCTGGTTTATCGACAGAAGGATATCACGGAAATTTTCGTTGTTGCTGCAGTCATTTACCTGGGAAGCGTTCATATTCGCCATGGGATCCTCTTTGCTTTGGTTTTCGGCGCGTATATGCCATTCTATTTGTCGGAGCATACTGGCAAAAGCAAAGTGACAATAAATCGGAAACGTTTGTTGGCGATCATTATTTCCAGTGTTCTGATCATGGCTTATTTTAATTTTTATCCTGTTAAGCAAATTTCTTTAATACCCAGTTTTAGATTTCTGGTGTCCGCCGATTATTATCCTGTGAAAGCCATTCACTGGATCAAATCCCAGCATCTCAAAGGAAATATTCTGCCTCATTTTGAATGGGGTGAATACCTGATCTGGTCATTGTATCCCGATTATCGCGTAGCTATGGACGGCCGCTACGAAACAGTTTACCGGAACAATGTTCATCGGGAATATTTTGATTTCTTATATGGAAGAGAACCATGGGAGGTCTTCTTAAAAAAGTATCCTCATGATATGGTGCTGTTAAAGGCGGGAACCAGAACGCACAGGTTGATGATCGGTCAACGCGAATGGCGTATGGGATATCAAGATCAACGAAGCGTCATATTTGTGAGAAAAGATTTTATAACCAGATGATGAATTCTCAGTGAAATATTAGATCATAATCTTAAAGACTTTTTCTGGATTTTATGGAATAAAAGCATAATCATGGACAGAAAATCAGCTCATAATGAAAATGAAAGTTATATAAATTATAAAAGTGCGCGTATGTCGCACTGGAATAAGATTGCAGGAAATCTGGACCGATGGGACAGGTTTAACGCTTATTATCACCGACGTTTGCGTGACGTCGTGCGTTCTATTGTGCCTTCCGGACAAAGGGTTCTCGAGATCGGTTGCGGTAATGGCGATCTGCTCGCTTCTCTGAAGCCCTCTTATGGCGTGGGGGTGGATTTTTCGGCGGAAATGATAAAACAGGCTCAAAAGCGTCATTCTGATGTGAAATTTATTGATGCCGACGCCCATGAACTGGAGACGGAGGATCAGTTTGATTACATTATCCTGTCCGATGTTGTGAATGAATTTTGGGATGTGCAGGCGGTTTTTCAAAGAATTTTACCTTTGTCAACACCTCGCTCGCGGATCATCATAAATTTTTACAGTCGTCTATGGGAATTGCCACTCGGTTTCATAAGAAAACTTGGGTTGGCCAAACCGATGCTGTTACAAAACTGGCTGACCGTGGAAGATATTAAAGGGTTGCTTTCGCTGGCGGGCTTCGAAGTTATCAGTCACCGTGAGGAAATCATCTGGCCTTTGCGCACGCCGGTCATTGATGCGTTGATGAACCATTTCTTCGTGAAAATCTGGCCGTTTAAAATTTTTGCGCTTACTCATTTTATAACGGCAAAACCACTTGCCGTTCCTTCGGATAACAGGACATTGTCCAAGGTGTCGGTGGTGATTCCGGCGCGAAATGAGTCGGGTAATGTAACGAGGATATTCGAAAGAGTTCCGGAAATGGGGCGGGAAACGGAATTGATTTTTGTCGAAGGCGGGTCAACGGATGATACGTATGAAAAGATTAAAAAAACCATTGCGGATAATCCGCATCGTCCAGCCAGGTTATTCAGACAAACCGGCAAGGGCAAGGGTGATGCCGTTCGTCTTGGATTTCAACATGCCACAGGTGACGTTCTGATGATTCTTGATGCCGATCTGACGGTGCCGCCGGAGGATTTGCCGCGGTTTTACAGTGCGATTCACAACGGCAATGCCGAATTTGTCAATGGGGTCCGTCTGGTTTATCCGATGGAAAAGGAGGCGATGCGTTTTCTGAATTTGATGGGCAACAAGTTCTTCAGTCTGGTTTTTTCCTGGTTGCTGGGACAACCGATTAAAGATACCCTGTGCGGAACAAAAGTTCTCCGGAAAGCTGACTATGAGAAAATTGCAGCAAACCGTTCTTACTTCGGGGACTTTGATCCTTTCGGCGATTTTGATCTTTTGTTTGGCGCGGCTAAATTGAATTTGAAAATCGTCGAGATTCCTGTTCGCTATCGGGAACGCACTTATGGCACAACCAATATCAGCCGCTGGAAACACGGCTGGCTGCTGCTGAGAATGGTTTTTTTCGCATTGAGACGAATAAAATTTATATAAGCTCAAGTTCGGCTTATCATGAATCAAAAAACTGTAAGAATGGATTATGAATTCCAAAAACCATCCTGATTATAAATTACGAGCTCATGTCTGATAATTTTGATGTACAACAAAAACACGCAATACTGATTATCCTGATTCTGGTTGCCTTAATTCTTGGTATTTATTGGCCGGTTCAGGATTATGGGTTCATCAATTTTGACGATGATGTTTATGTTACACAAAATATCAATGTGCAATCCGATATTACGCGTGATGGATTGTGCTGGGCATTCAGTACAAAATATTTTGGGTTATGGAATCCTTTGACATGGCTGTCTCTGATGTTGGATTACCAACTTTTTGGCTTGAATGCCGGAGGTTATCACTGGACCAATGTTATTTTCCATATTCTAAATTCTGTTTTATTATTTTTCCTGTTTAAGAACCTGACCGGCGCTGTCTGGCGCAGCGCTTTGGTTGCCGCTCTCTTTGCCGTTCATCCGATGAATGTAGAATCGGTAGCATGGATCGCTGAACGAAAAAACGTTCTCAGCACTTTTTTCTGGTTCCTCACCATGTTATTTTATGTGCGGTATGCAAAACATCCGGACTGGAAACGTTATCTGCCTGTGCTGATCTGTTTTGCCCTGGGACTCATGTCGAAACCTATGCTGGTGACGGTTCCTTTTGTCCTGCTGCTTCTCGACTATTGGCCTCTCAATCGAACGATGATTCATGCCGGAAACGCAGCGGAAACGTCACGGGATATAAAAGCCGAAAAAGAGAAAATAAGCTTTCTACTTATAGAAAAGATTCCCTTGCTTGGTTTGTCGGCAATTTCTATTTACATAACTATTTCTACGCCCAACATCGATAAAACCATATATACAACCTTTGCCGATCGGATTTGTAATACGGTTTTTTCTTATGTTATGTATCTGCAAAAATTATTTCTGCCTACGGATCTTTCCATTTATTATGTGTATCTCGCTATACCGTCATGGAAGATTTTTGTCTCCACCGCGCTTTTGATTCTTTTTACAATCTTCGTTTGCAAACATTTTAAAAAACATCCTTATCTGCCGGTTGGCTGGTTCTGGTATCTTGGCACTTTGGTGCCGGTCATCGGTCTTATTCAGATTGCCGATCATACGATGGCCGATCGTTATGCTTATGTTCCTGCTGTCGGGATATTCATCATGATTGCCTGGGGGGCGGAGAAGATATGCTCTACACCTTTCCGGAAGAATCTTTTTATAGGGATAGCCGTTCTCTGTATTGCCATTCTTGCGATAGCCGGTCACCATCAAGTAAAGCTCTGGGCCAGCACGGTGACCTTATTTGAAAACGCACTGAAAAAAAATCCTGATAACCACATTGCCTATCAGATTATCGGTCAGGAAATGGCTCGAAACGGTGAAAATGAGAAAGCGTTGAAATATTTCGATATAGCGTTAAAAATCCGTCCTTATTTCTATCCGGCATATAACAATAAAGCGGCTGTATTTCAGAAAATGGGGAAACGTGATGAGGCATTGCAGAATTTTGAAATGTCCGCTCGGATTAATAAATTTTCAGCGGAAACATATTTCAGCATCGGATTGATTTATTTGGAGGACGGTAAGTTCGACAAATCCATTGAATACGCTTTAAAAGCAATAAAGATAAAACCTGATTATCAACCGGCGTACGATATCGCGGGCATTGCGTTTGTAGAAAAAGGAAAACCCGAAGAGGGAATCAGGTATTTTGAAAAATCATTGCGTCTGAATCCTCAAAGCATAAATGCACAAAAAAATTTAAGAATAGCTTTGGAGAAGAGCAAAAAATTAAATTGATAATAAAGATTGTGCAGGCGAGAACGCCTCAATAATGGTTGATTAAAACGATGAATTAAAGAAGCGATTATATAATATAAAATGTTCAATATATCGTATACTTATAAAAAATATCACCATTGTTTTCATCGCTTTAATCAGGCATAGAAATATTCCGTCATGAAAAGATTATTTCCCTTGACTTTATGATGTTATTGTTCTAGAAAGAAAATGACCGCCAGTCATATATTGACCGTGATTTTATGCACGGTTGCATTTCAATGGGGAAGAAAATTGCCGTGGGACTTCTGGAACGAAGAGTAAAAGAAAAAGACAGCCGCAAAAAATTAATTCTCAAGTCGGCGCGGTCTTTATTCTTCAAGAAAGGTTTTAATCAAGTAACCGTCGATGAGATAGCGAAAGCTTCCGAATTGGGAAAAGGATCCATTTACCTCTACTTTGACAGCAAAGAAGAAATTTATGCTCAAATTCTGTTAAATGATATTGATAATTTCAACAATCAGGTTGCGGTACTTCTTGATAAAAAAAGCTCTTCCACTGATTTACTGACGGAATTTTCATATATTTATATCGACTTCTTTTTCAATGACGGTGAACTGTTCAGAATATTAATGACCTATATGCTCCAGCCCGCGAAAATGAATTTGCCGGAGGAACTTAATGCTCAAATTCTAAACGCGAATGCCGGATCAATCGATGTTATCGGAAAGATATTGCAGTTGGGGGTAGATTCCAAAGAATTTTCTACCGACATTAATATCAAACAAAACCAAAACGCGTTATGGGGTCTGCTTAATGGAATTATTTCTCTTTATATTTTTTCCGGCGTACAGGCAAAGAGAAAGGAGAGAATTTATTCTTTAACAAAATTAGCATTGGAAATATTCATCAAAGGCTTGAAAAAAGCGTGACGAATATTTAAAGGATTTTATAATCAGCCAAAAGTTTAAAGCAAGACAAGGCAAAGCAAAGGAGGAAAGACATGTCATTTGAGATCAAAAAAGCAGCTGTTTTAGGCGCGGGAGTTATGGGTGCGAACATTGCAGCCCATTTAACGAATGCCGGCATCGAGTGTTATCTGCTGGATATCATCCCTTTCGAACTTACCGAGGATGATAAGAAGAAAGGATTAACAGAGAAAAGCCCGGCCTGGCGCAATCGTTTCGCTGCAAACGGATTGGCTGGCGCCACCAAGTCCAAACCGGCCAGTTTTTATGCCAAGAGCAATGCGTCGATGGTTACGATTGGCAACTTTGAAGATAATTTGAATATGCTGGCCGATTGTGACTGGGTTTGCGAAGTTGTTATCGAAAATCTGAAAGTCAAACAGGAACTTTTTGCCAAAGTGGAAAAAGTTGTCAAACCGACCTGTATTGTTTCCACGAATACATCCGGTCTTCCTATTAAAGATATTTCCGCCAAATTCAGTAAAGATTTGAAAAAACGTTTCCTCGGGACCCATTTCTTCAATCCTCCCCGTTACATGAAACTCATGGAAATCATTCCCGGCGTGGAAACGGACAAGGCCGTCACGGATTTCATGGTGAAATTCAGCGAAGAAGTTCTCGGCAAGGGTGTTGTCGTATGTAAGGACGTTCCCAACTTCATCGGGAATCGCGTCGGCGTTTATGATCTGTCCAATGCCGGCCGGGTCATGGTGGAAAAAGGTATGAGTGTTGAAGAAGTCGACGCCATTGTCGGCAAAGTGGTTGGCCGTCCCGGCACGGCCGTCTTCGGGACCATGGATCTGGTCGGTCTCGATATCGGGGTTCATGTCGCCAAGAACCTCTATGATGCCGTTCCCAACGATGAGTGCCGTGATATCTTTTTACCCACCGAGTTTGCCGAAAAGATGATGGCCAACAAGTGGCTGGGCAACAAAACCAAGGGTGGCTATTACAAGAAAGTCAAGGACGAAAAGGGCAAGAACGTTAAATACGCTCTCAACTGGAAAACCATGGAATATGCTCCGGCTCAGAAACCCAAGTTTGCGTCCATTTCCGAAGCAAAGAAATGGGTCGAGTCCGGTGTCGCCAACAGTATGAAAGTCGCCTTCAACGGACAGGATGCCGCCGGTGATTACCTGCGCGAGTATATGTGTAACAACTTCATCTATGCTGCGAACCGCATTCCCGAAATCTGCGATACCATCGTTGAAATCGACAACGCCATGAAGTGGGGTTACAATCACCAGCTTGGTCCTTTTGAATCATGGGACGCGATAGGGGTGAAGGAAGTTGTTGCCGTGATGAAGAAACTGGGCAAAAAAGTTCCGGCCAAAATCGATGAAATGTTGAAGAAGAAATGCACCTCTTTCTACAAGGTCGATAAGAAAGGTGTAAAATCGTACTATGATTTCAAAAAGAAGGGCTATGTGAAACTGGAAGAAAATCCCAAGATCATTCTGCTGCCCGGCCTTAAAGAGAGAAAAAAGACCATTAAAGAAAACCCCAGCGCTTCGCTCGTCGATATCGGTGATGGTGTGGCCTGCCTCGAATTCCATACCAAGATGAATTCGATTGATCCCGATATGATGAAGATGATTTCAGAGGGATGCGATATCGTCAATAAAGATTTCCAGGGAATGGTTGTCGCCAACCATGATCAGCGCATGTTCTCCGCTGGCGCCAATCTCTTCCTGGTGTTGGTGGCGATTCAGGAAGGCAAATGGGATGAATTGAAGACGATGGTCAGGGAATTACAGATCGTCAATATGAAGATGAAATATCTGCCCAAGCCGGTGGTCATTGCTCCGGCGGGTATGGCCCTGGCCGGTGGATGTGAAATCGCCATGCACGGCGACTACTGTCTGGCCAACGGTGAGACTTACATGGGTCTGGTTGAAGTGGGTGTCGGCGTTATTCCCGCGGGCGGCGGTTGCAAAGAACTGGCTATTCGCGCAACGGAAGGCATTCCCGCCGGTGTTGTGGCATCCGGTTTGAATATGCAGTATCATTACGGCAAGATTTTTGAAAATGTCGCCACCGCCAAGGTTGCGACCAGCGCTCAGGAAGCTCAGGATCTGGGTTATATCCGCAAAACCAACATGATCAACATGAGCAGAGACATGCAGATTTACGAAGCCAAACAGATTGTTCTGGGTCTGTCCAAATTCTACAAACCGCCGAAGCCCGCTTTGATCCCGGTGATGGGAGAAAATCTGCGCGGCGTCGCCGGCGCCATTCTCAGCAACATGAAAGCCGGAAGATACGCTTCCGACTATGATGTGCATATTGCCATGAAGATTGCTCATGTTCTGGGAGGCGGCACTTGCGCGGAAGGAACCTGGATCACGGAACAGGAAATGCTGGATCTGGAAATAGAAGCGTTCATGAGTCTCTGCGGTGAACAGAAAACACAAGACAGAATAGCGGCCATGCTGACCAACGGCAAGCCCCTGCGCAACTAAAATGAATCATGCGCCGGAGGTCTGAAAAAGCAGCCCTCCGGCCTTTAACATAACAAAAGCCTGTAAGGAGGAAAATAATATGAGTGAAGCTGTCATTGTCGCATCCGTAAGGAGTGCCGGTGGAAGATATAAAAGAGGCGGTCTGGCCGATACCCGTGCCGACGTTTTTGGTGTTCAGGTGATTAAAGGTTTGCTGGAGAAAGTTCCCCAACTGGATCCTAAAGATATTGATGATGTCATCGTCGGTTGCGCGTTTCCCGAAGCGGAAGCCGGAATGAACTTCGGTAAAGTACTGGCTGTCGGCGCCGGATTGCCTGAACCGGTGTCCGGCATGGTTCTCAACCGTTTCTGTTCGTCGGGCGTTCAGTCCATTGCCGACGCCACGGCGAAGATTCGCGCCGGCTGGTCGGATGTGATCATCGCCGGCGGCTGCGAGTCCATGACGCATATCCCCATGGGCGGCGGTATTTTCCGTCCCAATCCCGACTGGGATTACGCCACCATGCCCAATGTTTATATGAACATGGGCAATACGGCGGAAAACGTTGCGATGAATTACAATATCTCTCGCGAAGATATGGATAAATTCGGTGTGGAAAGCAACCGTAAGGCTTATGAAGCCATCAAGGCCGGAAAGTTCAAAGATGAGATTATTCCCATCAAAGCCTTCAAATACAAAAAAGACAAGGATGGAAAACGTATCCGCACGGAAGTTATGTTTGATACGGATGATGGTGTGAGATGGCCGGTCAGCCTGACGGACATGGCTAAACTGAAATCACCTTTCAAACAGGGTGGGAACTGCACGGCCGCAAACTCTTCGCAGATGACCGACGGCGCCGCCTTTACGCTCCTGATGACTCCGGAAAAAGCCAAAGCCATCGGCGTGAAACCCATCGCGAAACTGGCCTGCTATGCTGTTGCCGGTTGTAAGCCCGAAGAAATGGGCATCGGTCCGGCATATGCGATTCCCAAGGTTCTCAAACTGGCCGGATTGACGACAAAAGATATCGATGTATTCGAAATTAACGAGGCCTTTGCTTCCCAGGCGCTTTACAGCATCCGGAAGATCGGCATTGAAGATCGTCTGGCCACAGATATTAATCCCAATGGCGGCGCGATTGCTCTGGGTCATCCGTTAGGCTGCACGGGCGCCAAGCTGACGGCCCAGTTGCTCTCTGAACTGAAACGCCGCAACGCCAAACGCGGTATCGTTTCGATGTGTATCGGTGGCGGAATGGGTGCCGCCGCTATTTATGAAATGCTGTAAAAAAATAGCCCCTTCCTAGCTTTTGAAAAAAAGCTATAACTCTTCTAATCAACTCTTCCGCCTTCCTTGTAAAGAGGTTGGCGGAAGAGTTGCCCTCAGGAAATCGAATTTCTAATTCAAGATTTTTTCCGTAGAAAAACTTTTCATGTCAAGTGAGAGCACTTTTCTCCTTGAAATAAGAAGTACTTTAAGATATAGCAAATTACCTTTGGGCGGTTAACTCAGCGGGAGAGTGCTACCTTCACACGGTAGAAGTCACTGGTTCAATCCCAGTACCGCCTACCAATGAAATTGAGGGGTTATGGTCTAGGCCGTAACCCCTTTGCTTTTCATCAAGAAGGGCGTTGATCCGGTCTTGTAAAAAAGTACCGTGTTTCCTGCGCTCTGACCAGCACAAATAAATGAAATTTCTAAAAAAAAAGTTGTATCGACAGGAGAAGTTCATTGACAAAACTTCTTCCATAATGGTATGAAATTTCAGCTTAAGGATCAAGAGGTCTTACCGTAGTTGGTGATCATTTATCCCTATCTGAATAACTATTGGTGGTCGTTTATCCCTATCTAAAAATTAAAGGACACCGATATAAAGCAAGGAGGATGTTTTATGGATTTAAGAGATGCGTATTTTGTGGATGGAGTGCGTACATGGTTCGGAAAAGCCAGACAGGACGGCCATTACTGGACCACACGCGCGGATGACTTGGTGACGAAAGTCATGAAAGAGCTCGTGAGAAGGAACCCGACAGTTCCATGGGACGAAGTGGATGACAACATCTGGGGCGCAACGACACAGGTCGGAGATCAGGGAACCACAATGGGTAGAGTGACGGTTCTCACTGCGGGTTTGTCGGAAAAAGTCGCCGGATTCTCGGTGGACAGAATGTGCGCGGGCGGCATGACCTGCCAGGCTATCGGTTCATCGTTTATCAAGACAGGCTGTGCTGACATCATTATTGCCGGCGGTGTGGAGCACATGGCTCATCACCCCATGGGCGCAGGAGCCGACCCGAATCCGCGGGTTGTCACCGAGAAGATGGTGGAGGTCAAGTATTTCAACATGGGCAACACGGCGGAAAAACTCCATGACTGGATGCCGGAAAACGGTGAACAGCCAGTTACCAAAGATGAGTCGGATGAATACGCCTACCATTGTCTGCAGAAATATTTCAAGGCGTTGGATGAAGGCTACTATGCCAGGCACTGCATCGATATGACGGTTTTCACTCCCAACGGATGGAAGGTTGCTAATTATGATGAGCAAGCCAAACGCGGAACCACATTGGAGAGCATTAAAGGACTCCGGAAGTTTCCCTTCAGGGCGGAAGGTCGTGTCACAGCGGCCAATGCTTCAGGGTTGAATGACGGCGCGTGCGTGTCGCTGCTCATGTCGGGCAAGAAATGCAAAGAACTGGGAATCAAACCCAAAATGAAGTTTGTCGGCGCGGGTTTCATCGGCGTCGATCCGTCTATCATGGGTTGGGGCCCCGTTCCCGCAACGGAAAAGGTGCTGAAGAATTTCAATATGAAATTTGATGATCTCGACATCATCGAGTTGAATGAGGCTTTCGCTGTGCAGGCTGTCGGTTTCATGAAGCACTTTGGTATGAAGACTCCTGTCGATCCCAGGCTTAATCCCTATGGCGGAACCATTGCTATGGGCCACCCGCTGGCCAGTTCCGGCGTTCGCCTGAGCATGCAGTTGGCACAGGATTTCGAACTTAATCCGAAGGCCAAATACGGGCTGACCACTATGTGCATCGGACTCGGTATGGGTGGTTCCATCATTTGGGAAAACGTCGTCGGGAAAAAATTATAGGAGGGTAAGGCTATGGCTAAATATATAACAGAATGTAAATTAAACTTCTTTCAGTCGAAGAAAGCAGGCAAAATAGCGGTTGTCACGATGGACAACGGGCAGCTCTACAATATTCCCAACACTTGGGGTTTTGAGGCTTTGGAATCACTCAACAAGGTCATCGATATTGTGGAGAAAGACAAGGATATAAAGGGCTGGATCCTTACCGGGAAGCCTTTCATTTTCAACGTGGGTGCGGACATCATGAGCGTTGATCCGACGATTAAACGGGATGAGGCCGTCAAGATCGGCGCAACCGGTCACGCGGCATTCAAGCGGATTATGGGTCTCAAGATTCCGACGCTGGCCGCCATCAACGGCGCGGCCATGGGCGGCGGCGTCGAAGTAGGGCTTTATCACAACTACCGCACGATATCCAAGAGCCCGGGCGGGTGTGATCATTACGCGCTGCCCGAGTGCTTCCTCGGTCTCGTGCCGGGTTGGGGCGGAACACAGCTGGTCACCAAACTTTGCGGGCCCGAAGCTGCCATTGAGCTGATTATCACGAATCCGCTCAACATGAACAAAATGATTAATTCCAAAAAGGCCTTCGAGATGGGTCTTGCGGATAAACTGATTGCCCCGGCGGAGTTCATGGATGAATCCCTGGCTTTACTGGAGCGCATCATCGCCGGTGAAGAAAAGATCGAACGTAAAAAAGTCGATCCGAAGATGAGCGACGAGCTCTACAACAAAACCAAGGAAATGATTGTCGGTAAGGTTCATTCCGGCGCCATCGCACCCTACCGGGCGCTTGAACTCATCAAGGGCGCAGCGGGATGGTCTCTGGATGAAGGATTCCAGAAAGAAGACGAAACGCTGGCCGATATGATTACATCCGAACAGTTCAGGTGCGGCCTCTATTCATTTGATCTGACCCAGCGCCGCGCCAAGAAACTCCCCGGCAGACCGCCGAAAGAAGTCAAAGGCAACAAGATTAACAAGATCGGCGTTATCGGCGCCGGCTTAATGGCCTCTCAGATGGCTCTGTTGTTCGCACAGCGCTATCAGTGCCCGGTTGTCATGAAAGATATCAAACAGGAATTTATTGATAAAGGTCTGGCTTACTGCAGAGAACAGCTGGCCAAGACCGCCAAGAAAGGCAAACTGTCCGCGGCCGATGCCAAGTGGATCGGTGAGGATCTCATTACCGGCTCCCTGACCTACGAGCCGTTCAAGGACTGCGACTTCGTCATCGAGGCCGTTTTCGAAGAAATGGGCATCAAGCAGAAAATTTTCGGCGAACTGGAAGCAGCGTGCAAGCCGGAGTGTCTGTTCCTGACCAACACCTCCTCTCTGGATGTTGCCGAGATGGGCAAAAACCTGAAGGATCCTTCCCGCGTGGTGGGCTTCCATTTCTTTAACCCCATTGCCGTCCTGCCGCTGGTTGAAATCATCAAAACCGACAAGACGAGCGATGTCGTTCTGGCAACAGCATTTGACATTGCCAAGAAGATCAAGAAGACGCCGGTTCTGGTGAAGAATGCGCCTGCATTCCTGGTTAACAGAATTCTGCTGGCCTGGATGGATGGTATCTTCCAGTGCATCGACGAAGGCGCCGATTTCATGCAGGTCGATAATGCAGTGTTCGATCTGGGCTTCCCCATGTCACCGTTCACGCTGGCTGCGCTGGTGGGTCCCGCTATCGCGCTGCATGTTCAGGAAACACTCAACAAGTATTTCCCCGAACGGTTCCCGGTCAATCCCGGACTCAAGAACCTCGTGGCGAAGGGCAAGAAGCAGTTGGTCACCTTTACTGACAAGGGCATCGATGTGGATCCCGAGATCAAAGCCGGCTGGCCGCAGGGTAACAAGAAGTTCACCGACGACGAAATCAAGGCGCGTGTATTGGAGCGTGTTGCCAAAGAAGTCGACTTGATTCTCAAAGAAGGTGTCGTTGCAGAACCGAAAGATGTGGATACCGGTGTCATTATGGGAGCCGGTTGGCCGTTCTTCATGGGCGGCATTACCCCGTATCTGGATCAGAAAGGAATTGCGAAAAAGGTTACCGGGAAGGATTTTCATCCGAAAGGTTTTTTATCCGTAGAGAAGTAATGTAACGATATTTGCACGTGAGGTGCCGGGCGACGCGATGGTTGTCCGGCATCTTTTTTTAATTCTTAAAATAACTTTTTTAACAAATTAATCGACAGAAAAGCGCCGACTGATTAAAGAGAACCCTAGTCAATACGTATCCCCATGCCCATCGTGTATTAATATTTCATTGACATATAAAAGCTAATTTCTTATAATCGTTCCCATGATAAATTAATATCTTATCAAGCAAACCATCTCTTTTACTTTAAGAAAGGATGACCCAGCTGTCAGAGGACAAATCTAATGCCCGGTATGGAAGTCAGGCTTGAAAGAGTTGTAGTCGAGACCGACCGCTATAGAGTAGAGGGACAAATTAATTTACCTCAGGAAGGTTATCGCAGCCGTCTTTCCGATTATTTGAATCGTAAAGATCAGGAATTTATAATCCTTTTAAATGTTGAATTGTTGTCGCTTGACGGGTCGGGGCGTGACTGGCAGACTCCTGTTCTCATGCTTGCGAGGCGACATATCAGACTGGTTGTGCCTGTTAATGATAATGCTGCATCCGCCGAAAAAAGTCATGAATTATAGTTGTGTTTCAAGGAATAATCCTTTTTTCTTGGTCATGTGTTTCCTGGCTTAAATGTTTCTGTACAACGCGAATTCGTCTCAGTATATTGTCGTGTGTAAAATCTTTTTAATTTGTAAAATGCCTGCCGGGTCAAAAAAACCGGTACCAAATTTAAAAGATATCAATAAAACCATGTTAAGGAGTTTAAAATGAATGTAAAAGATTTGTTTGATTTGAAGGGTAAAATTTCCGTCGTTACGGGAGGCGGGAGAGGCATCGGTAAATTTATGGCCACGGGACTGGCCGAGGCGGGTTCTTCTGTCGTGATAGCCTCGCGTAAACTGGAAAACCTGGAAAAAGAAGTGCGGGAACTGGAAAAACTGGGTGTCCAGGCCATGGCGGTCAAATGTGATTTAGCCAAGAAGGAGGATATTGAGAATCTGGTGAAAGCGACCATGGATAAGTTCGGCACGATTGATATTTTAATTAATAATGCGGGGCTTACCTGGGGCGCGCCGACACTGGAATATCCGCTGGATAAGTGGGAAAAAATATTCGACGTCAATGTCAAGGGCGTCTGGATTTTATCGCAGCAGGTTGCCCGGATTATGAAGGAAAAGGGCGGGGGAAAGATGATCAATGTGTCGTCGATCTACGGTTCACGCGGCTCCAATGAAGAAGAGCATCCGGCCGTTGCTTATAATCCTTCCAAATTTGCCGTGGAAGGCTTGACCAAAACTCTTGCGCTTAAATTAGCCCGATATAAGATTTATGTGAATTGCATCGCTCCGGGATTTTTCAAAACCGACATGATGGGCCATTTATTCAAGCCGGAGATGAAACCCATTCTCGATTTGACGGTCAGCGCTATTCCGCTCAAGATGTACGGAGAAGAAGACGATGTAAAGGGATTGGCCGTATTTCTGGCATCCAAGGCGTCCAACTATATTACAGGTGGAATTTTCCCTGTGGATGGCGGATTTTCAGCGCAGTAACATTTAGGTGCGTTTCCGGATATTCAATGGGATGAAAAAATTAATGAGGTGAATCATTGAAATCAATAAAAATATTGTCTTTGATTTTGTTTGCGCTGATCGTGACGGCCTGTGCTCCCGCTTATGTGCTCAATCATTCCACACCGGTGAATCCAGTCCGTCTGCCTGGTGACGGCGCCGCTCATTATTGGGCTCAGAATGAATGGTGGTATTATACCGGTCATCTGACGGCGGATGATGGAAGGGAATTCGGATACGAACTGACCTTCTTCAAGAGAATTACCAACGAAGACAAGGTGCCTAATTTTTTCATTCCTGTTCCGGCGCACTGGTTTAAAGATCTGGCGATGCTCGGACATTTTGCCGTAACGGACCTTACGCATCAAAAATTTATGACCTCTCAGGTCAATAATTATTTTGGTGCGACATGCCGGGCAGACGATCGAAAATATGATCTCATCCTGGATACGTGGACCGCCCGGGAAGAAAAGGGCAAACATATTCTTTCTGCTGAAATGGATAACGTTCAGATCGAACTGGAACTGGAGCCAGTCAAACCTGCCGCCCTGCATGGACGAAAAGGCATTGTCAATAAAGGCGGGAACCATTCCAACTATTATTACTCATTTACCAATGTAAAAACTTCCGGGACTCTGACCGTTGACGGTGAACCGTTGAAGGTTCACGGAAAATCCTGGATGGATCATGAATATGGAACCATGAAGCTCACTTATCCGCAGAGCGGATGGGATTGGTTCAGTGTCCAGCTTGATAATCATCACGAACTGATGCTGTATGTCATCAGAAATGGAGAAGACGAGAAAAAAAGTCTGATTGGCGGATCCTTCATCCTGCCCGGTGGCAAAATAATGCCTGTCAACGCCAGCGACGTGCGTATTAAGACTCTGGATTACTGGCACAGCGAAACAACCGATTCCGATTATCCTTCCTCGTGGGAAATCACCATCAAATCGTTAAATTTAAAAATTCAATGTAAACCGCTTATGGCCGAACAGGAAATGAACTTAGAGCCCATGCCTTACTGGGAAGGGGCCGTATCAGTTACGGGAACTTTAAACAGCAGACCTGTAAAGGGCAAGGGGTATGTTGAACTGGTTGGATATTCGAGAAAATATCCGATGAATTATATAAATTAAAACGATTTTTCCGCAGGGAGAACCTATCTTTTTTGTTATGAAATTCAGCTGCCACATAAGGCAATAAGCTTGTAAAGCTTATTGCCTTATGTTATTAGAAAAATCTAATTTCAAGAGCTTAACCTGTTGAAATTGGCAACTCAAACAATCCCGCGAAGCGGAGGTATGAAACACGAACGTTGTGTTGCGGCTCAAATTTGTCATTGAAAAAATGTAAAAAACCATCAAGGAGAAATATATGTCCGGCCATTCCAAATGGAGTACGATAAAAAGAAAGAAAGGCGCGATAGACGCTAAACGGGGCAAGATATTTACAAAGATCATCAAGGAAATAACGCTGGCGGCAAGACTTGGCGGCGGTGATATAGAAGGGAATGCCCGATTGAGGCAGGCTGTTCTGCTGGCCAAAGAAGAAAATATGCCCAAAGACAATATTGAACGTGCGATTAAAAAGGGCACCGGCGGTGACCAGGGCGCGGCCGCTTTTGAAGAAGTAACGTATGAAGGTTACGGTCCGGGCGGAGCAGCTGTCCTGGTGGAAATCATGACTGACAATAAAAACAGAACGGTGGCGGAAATAAGACATATCTTTTCCAAACACGGAGGGAATCTCGGTGAAAACGGCTGTGTGTCTTGGATATTCGCGAAAAAGGGAAGCATTGTTATTGATAAAAAAGTTATTGATGAAGATGCCCTGATGGAACTGGCGCTGGAAGCCGGAGCGGAAGATGTGCAGAGCGAAGACAGCGAATACGAAGTGATTACCGATCCGGCATCATTCGAGGTTGTCAAAAAGGTTCTGGATGATAAAGGCATCAAGCATCTGGAAGCGCGAATCAGCATGATTCCATCCAATACAGTCAAATTGGGAGAGAATAAAGCGGAGCAAATGCTGAAGATGATGGAGAAACTGGAAGATAACGACGATGTCCAGAATGTTTATTCCAATTTCGACATCGACGAAGATGTGATGAAGAAACTGGGCTGAAGTAGAGACAGCCCTCTTAATTATTCATGGAATGAACAACATTGAAAATCCTAGGCATTGATCCAGGCAGTCATGTTACCGGTTACGGCGTCATTGAGAAAAAAGGAAATTATTTAAAGCATATTGTGCATGGTGAAATAAAGCCGAAGAAAGATTCATCTCTGTCCGAAGTATTGGTTTACATTTATCAGCAAATCTCCTCTCTGATGTCGCAGACGGCTCCTCAGGCTGTTGCGCTGGAAAATATTTTTTACGGTAAAAATGTCCGCAGTCTGATTAAACAGGCCCAGGTGAGGGGCGTGGTTATTTTTGCAGGTGCGGATCAGGGTTTAAATGTTTTTGAATATTCACCGCTCGAAATTAAAAAAGCGGTGGTGGGTTACGGACGGGCGGAAAAAAGGCAGGTGCAGATGATGGTGAAAGCCATTCTAAACCTGCCGGAAATTCCTCCGGCGGATGCTGCAGACGCGCTGGCCACGGCGATATGCCACGCCAATTTTTTTAAGGACAAACCAATCTGATGATAGCTTTGATCAGCGGTAGAATTGTTTACAAAGGCGTTGCTCACGTTATTGTGGACGTTCAGGGTGTCGGCTATCGCGTGTTTATCCCCCTGACGACTTTTTACGAACTGCCGGAAACCGGACACGCCATAACCCTGCATATTCACACGAATGTCAAGGATGACGCTATTCATTTATTCGGTTTTCATTCCGTGCAGGAGAGGGATCTTTTTCAATTGATGATTTCCGTCAGCGGCATCGGACCGAAGATTGCCATGAATATCCTCTCCGGAATTTCTGCGCCGGAGTTGCTCAATGCCATTTCAGGAGGCAATGTCGGCAAACTGGTCAATGTGCCCGGCGTCGGAAAAAAGATGGCCGAACGCCTTGTTCTGGAATTGAAAGAAAAGGTTCTTAAGAAAATGATGATTGAGCAGATACCGAATGAAGGAACACCGAAAAGCACACAGGATGTTATTCTGGAAGACGCTCTTTCCGCTCTGGTGAATCTGGGGTATAAATCAAACGCAGCCAAAGATGCGCTGAATAAGATTGTGCGTACATCCGAGGAAAATTTGAGCATGGATAAGCTTTTAAAAGATACCTTGAAAATTCTAGCCGGATAATCAACGGAGAAGAAATTAGTCATGGATCAAACGAAAAAAAATTCTCTCATCAGTCCTTCCTGCGCAGAGGAAGAAAATGATTTTGAGGTTACCTTAAGGCCGGCAAAGTTAAAAGATTATGTCGGTCAGGAAAAGGTTAAAAGCAATCTGGCGATTTTTATCGAAGCGTCCCGGAAACGTCGCGAGGCGCTGGATCATGTACTCCTGTATGGCCCGCCGGGTTTGGGAAAGACCACACTCGCTTACATCATTGCCAGGGAGATGGGCGTGGATATCAAAGTGACGTCCGGTCCGGTAATCGAACGTCCGGGAGATCTGGCGGCCATTTTAACCAACATGCACGAAAATGAAGTTCTCTTTATTGATGAAATTCACCGGCTTTCTCATGTAGTGGAAGAAATACTCTATCCGGCCATGGAAGATTTTCATATCGATATCTTAATCGGGCAGGGACCGTCGGCCCGATCCATGAAACTCGATATTCCCAAATTCACGCTGGTGGGAGCGACCACCCGTGCGGGATCGCTCACCTCGCCCCTGCGCGACCGCTTCGGTATGCATTTTCGCCTGGAGTTCTATACGCCACAGGAGTTGGCTATCATCATTAGAAGATCCGCTTCCATATTGGGCGTAAAACTTGCGCCGGCAGGGGCTGAGGAACTGGCCGGACGCGCGCGCGGCACGCCGCGCATTGCCAACCGACTGCTCAAACGCGTCCGTGATTATGCCGAAGTTAAAGCGGATGGAACGATTGATGCGAAAATCGCCCGGGAAGCGCTGGACGCTTTTGAAGTTGATCATAAAGGTTTTGATCAGATGGACAGGAAACTTCTTCTCACATTGATCGAGAAATTCAACGGCGGTCCTGTCGGTGTGGAGAGCCTTGCCGCGGCCATCGGCGAAGAAAGGGTGACCATCGAAGATGTCTATGAACCGTATCTGATTCAGGAAGGTTATCTGCAAAGAACGTCCCGCGGAAGAATTGCCTGTGCGAGAGCTTATGAGCATTTTGGATTGAAAGCTTCCGGTCAGGTGGAAATTTTCTAGCATCCATGGCGTTCAAACATGGTAATTTGATCCGATGAAAATGTTAATGCACATCTGCTGCGGACCCTGCACGATTTATCCGCTCAAAGAGTTAAGAACTCAGGGACATGAAATCACCGGAGTTTTTTACAATCCCAATATTCACCCCTATCAGGAATATAAAAGACGCCGCCAGGCTCTCAACGAATATGCCGATAAAGCGTTCCTGAATATGATCTGGCCGGAAGGTTATCCTCTGGAAAATTACTTGCGGGCTGTTGCCGGGTTAAAAGACAACGAACGATGTGATTTCTGCCTGAGAGATCGCTTATTGTACACGGTCGAGTTGGCCATTAAAGAAAAATACGATTGCTTTACAACCACTCTTCTTTACAGCAAATATCAAAAGCATGATCTAATCAGGAATATCGGAAAGGATTTGAGCCAGAAATATGGAGTCTTTTTTTACTATCAGGATTTCCGCACGGGCTGGGATGAGGGAGTAAAAATATCCCGGGAACTGGGCCTCTACAGGCAACCTTATTGCGGATGTATTTACTCTGAGAAACAACGTTATTATAAGTAAATCGGAATGTTTGTGTAACCAACACTTTAACTGTGTATTTTTTGCCACACTTTTACCGGAAAGAATCGGTCAACTTTAAAAATTCATTGACGATAATATAATAATTACAACAACTTATTTTTTTAAAAAAATATTTCCTAACATGGTACATCCCTTGCTAATATAAAAGTAAATAAAATTTTGATCAGAGACTATGAATTTACAGCGTACTATCAAAAAAGAAATAAGTTGTTTCAGCATCGGGTTGCATACCGGCCGTAAGGTCAATATGAAGATTAAACCGGCTCCGGCGGATACAGGTATCGTTTTTATCCGCAAGGACTTGCCCGGTTCCGAACCGATTTATGCCCGCTACGATAATGTTTGTGATACGACCCTGGCCACAACGTTAGGGTGCAATGGCGTTACTGTTTCCACCGTGGAACATTTGTTATCAGCGTTCAGCGGAATGGGAGTGGATAATGCAATGATCGAACTGGATTCTTTTGAAGTTCCGGTGATGGATGGAAGCGCACTTCCTTTTGTCAATATGCTCAAGGAAGTGGGAACTCATGTTCAAAAGAAGAATAAGAAGATGCTGGTTGTTAAGAAACCTGTTTCGGTAAGTATCGGGGACACGAAAGCGCAGTTATTGCCGGCGGAAGAATTCAAGATCACTTATGAAATTGATTTCAAGCATCCTGTGATCGGCATGCAATCCTACAGCATGACTTTTTCGGATGAGGAATACGAGAAAAATATATGCGCCGCTCAAACATTCGGATTTTTAAAAGATCTGGAATTTTTGCAGGCCAAAGGTCTTGCGTTGGGTGGATCTCTGAAGAATGCCATTGTGCTGGATGATAATAAAATTGTGAATAAGGAAGGTCAGCGCATTCCCAATGTTTTTGTAAAGCATAAAATACTCGATGCCATCGGTGATTTATTTCTACTGGGAATGCCGATTATCGGACATTTTGTCGCGTATAAAGCAGGACATCGCCTGAACAACCTCTTGCTTCGGGAATTGATCGACCGAAAAGATTGTTGGGGGATCGTCACGGATGTTCATAAAAAAGAAGATCAAAAAATCCATCCATTTAAAATTCATTCATTCACAACACTGGATGCCGTCCAGGCCTGATCCAAATTAATCTTGCTTTTTATTGTCATGTTGCCTAGTATAAAAAGCTAATTTAGTAAGTTGGCTGATACGGGGTATTTTTGTTATTTATCAGGAACTTATTGCCGCTTGTAGATGGCATTCCCTCTTGTTGCAGAGATAGATATTGCCGTAGAGGGAAATGATATTATATGAAAAAAATAAAAAACAACATCAGTCTTTTCGTCATTTTTTTTCTGTTCGGTTTCGTGTTTTTTCCTTCAACCGCCTGCGCTCTGGAACCGAAAATAACGGATATTTTGATTACCAATGATGCGGAGAATGTTCTTTTATATGCGCGTCTTGTGAACGGTTTTAAGCCGGAGATGGAACTGGGTGTTCTGGCCGGCATTCCGACAACGTTTACGATGTGGATTGAAGTGTATGAGGAAAGAGCTCCTTTATGGGATAAAAAAATCATTCGAAAAGAAATCAGGCGTACAATCAAATACGACAATCTCAAAAAGAACTTTATAATATCAACCAATAAAAATGAGCCGGAAATATTTTCTGATTTTGAAAGCGCACAGAAAGCCATGTCTGATTTCAACGGTATTGTCGCCGTTCCCATGTCGTTTTTGAGAAAGGGGAAAAGCTATTACACCATAATCAAAATAAAGATGGACAAGGTTCGTCTGCCGTTGCACATGGAATATGTTTTTTTCTTTGTATCGCTCTGGGATTTTGAAACATCCTGGTATCGGCAGAAGTTTACGTATTAACGGCATTGCAATTGATCGCAAATTCATAATATTAAAAATACCGGCTTATGGACAAAAAAATATCCAAAAGAAACATCGACGAAAAGGAATTAAGCAAACGCCGCCGCGAACGCATTATCATGGTGGTTGTCGGTGTGCTGGCCATTGTCTTTACCTTGATGGCCAGTCAGCTTTTCAATAAAGACAACTTGCCGCTTTCGACGAATATTTTTGTTTACGGACTGACCAGCATTAACTTCATTCTGATCGTATTGCTGATGTTTCTGATTATCAGAAACATTGTCAAACTGTTTTATGAACATCGTCGAGGGGTCATCGGTTCCCGATTACGGACCAAACTGGTGGCCGCTTTCGTCGGTCTGTCGCTTGTTCCGACCATTTTGCTTTTTTTATTTGCGATTAATTTTCTTTCTTACAGCATCGAATTCTGGTTCAATATCAAGATTGGCGACGCGCTGAACCGCTCACTGGAAGTTGCCCAGGTCTATTATCAGCAAATGGAAGAGCAGGCCAAGTTCAATGCCCGTCAGATCAGCGCCGATATTACAAAAAACCGTCTTTATGAAAAAGAACGGGTTGAATACCTCAAGAGTTTCGTCACACAGCGTCAGAAAAATTACAAGGCGGGCATGGTGGAGGCTTTTTTCGATTTTCAACAGGAAAAAATTATCTTTGCCGATGCCGAAAATCCGAATCTCATTTCTGCGGATCCTACACCGAAGATGATGGAGAATATTTATCTCGGCAAAGAAGAGTCGATTATTCATCCGACGGAGAACGGGGATGTGATCGTTGGTATTGCGCCGGTGTTTTCCTACGCGGTACCTTCGGAAGTCATTGGGCGAATTTCAGTCAGTTATATGATCCCGAAGGGTTTTGTGGATAAGCTGAGAAGTATTGCAGACGCTTCGGAACAATATCGAAAAATCGAACTTTTAAAGAATCCGATTAAATCGAATTACATGATTACACTATCCATTGTGACGTTGGTCATTATCTTTCTGGCCATATGGTTCGGATTGACCCTGTCCAAGGGCATTACAGGACCTGTTCAGGATCTTGTTCAGGCGACCAATCGTATTACGCAGGGCGATCTGGACACGCATATTGATATAGAGGCCGATGATGAAATCGGCACGTTGGTTAAATCATTCAATCAAATGACCCGGGATTTGAAGAAAAGTAAAAACAGCCTGGAAGAAGCCAATTTGCATCTGGAACAGCGGCGCAAATATATGGAAACCGTTTTACGCAACGTATCCGCCGGTGTGATTTCCGTGGATAAATCAGGGATCATTACGACCATCAACCACGCGGCTGAAAAAATGTTCGATATCCGGGCGGAAAAAATTCTTTTCCAAAATTATCGTGATCTGATGATTCCGGAACACATATCGCTTGTTGATGAATTTTTGCAGGAAATGAAGGAAAAAAATGAAAGCGTGCTGGAAAAACAACTGGAAGTCATGCTGAAAGACAAGGCGCTGACGGTCCTTTTGACGATCACAACCATAAAGGATGAAGACGATAATGATTCGGGCATCGTTATTGTTTTTGAGGATTTGACCATGTTGCAGAAGGTAGAGCGGGCGGCAGCCTGGCGCGAAGTTGCCCGGCGCATGGCGCATGAAATTAAAAATCCGCTGACACCCGTGCAGCTTTCCGCGCAACGGCTTCAGCGTAAATATGAAGATAAACTGGGCGAGGAGGGTTCCGTTTTCAAAGAATGCACGCAGACCATCATTGATCAGGTGGAAGTATTGAAAAATCTGGTTAATGAGTTCTCGCGCTACGCGCGGATGCCGGTAACTTCTCCGGCTCTGAACGATTTAAACACCGTGGTTTCCGAAGCCGTGTCTCTTTTTCAGGATGCTCATAAAGACATCGTTTTTGATTTAAAAACGGCTGAGAATTTACCGAAATTCGATCTGGATGCGGAACAAATCAACCGGGTGATGATCAATCTTCTGGATAATGCGGTCGCGGCCATCAATAAGAAAGACGGCCGAATCGACGTGACGGTGAGCTATGATGAACAACATCGCCGGGCTATGGTGTCGGTGGCCGACGATGGTCCGGGCGTTCCTTCCAGTTACAAAAGAAAAGTTTTTGATCCTTACTTTTCGACAAAGAAATCCGGAACCGGCCTGGGTCTGGCTATCGTCAGTTCGATTATTTCCGATCATCATGGGCAGGTCAGCGTTGCCGATAACAGTCCGACAGGAACGATCGTTTCTTTTCAGTTGCCTGTTGCGTAAGATTAACTTATACATAAAACAATTCAGACCGTGAAAGAGTCAGTATGCAGGAAACCATTTTAATCGTTGATGATGAAGAAAGTATCTGTCAATCCCTGAAGGCCATTCTCAGTGATGAAGGTTATCAGGTCCTGGTGGCGGGCAGCGGGGAAGAAGCCGTTAAAATCGTTGAGGAGGAAGTGCCTCATCTTGTGCTTCTGGATATCTGGCTTCCGGGCATGGATGGTTTGGAGACTCTGAAAGCCATCAAGAAAATAGATTCCAGAATCCTGGTGATCATTATGTCCGGCCACGGCACGATTGAAACCGCTGTGAAAGCGACCAAGCTCGGAGCTTTTGACTTTATCGAGAAACCTCTTTCCCTGGATAAAATCATCATTCTGGTCAACAACGCCCTGAATTTAATACGTCTCCAGGAAGAAAACGTCTTGTTAAAGCAGAAAGTTTCTCATCAGTATGAACTTACGGGAAACAGTCCCGCGATAACGGACCTTAAAGAAATGATCAGCATTGTTGCGCCGACCAATGCCTGGATTCTGATTATGGGAGAAAACGGAACGGGAAAGGAACTGGTGGCGCGTTCCATCCATCATTTGAGTCTGAGATCGCATAAAGACATCGTTGAGGTCAATTGTGCGGCGATTCCGGAAGAGCTTATTGAAAGCGAATTATTCGGCCACGAAAAAGGCGCCTTTACCGGCGCCACGGAGAAGAAGCGCGGAAAATTCGATCTTGCGCATGAAGGGACGATTTTTCTGGATGAAGTTGCCGATATGAGTCTGAAAGCACAGGCAAAAATATTACGCATTCTGCAGGAAAAAAAATTCGAACGTGTTGGCGGCAATAAATTAATTGATATGGATGTGCGTGTGTTGGCCGCGACCAATAAAGATCTGGAAGAGGAAATGAAAGCAGGACGTTTCCGGCAGGATCTTTATTATCGTTTACACGTTATTCCGCTGGTTGTGCCGCCGTTGCGCGACAGAAAAGAAGATATTATCCCCCTGGCTGAACGTTTTATCCTCGATTTCACCAGCAAAGAGGGGATGGAACCCAAAACACTCACCGATGATGCGCTCGATCTGCTGATGGTGCATGACTGGCCCGGTAATGTTCGGGAATTGAAAAATATCATCGAACGATTAATTATTCTGACGCCGTTCCAGGAAATAACGGCCAAGGATATTCCACCGTTGAGCATCCGGGAGGAAAGAAAGGTGTATTCCAGCTTTCAGACTGCGTCGGCCGATTCATTAAGAGATGCTAAAATGGATTTTGAACGACAGTTTATTTTGAAGAAGCTGGAGGAAAACGAGGGAAATGTTTCCAAGACGGCGGAAGCGATCGGTCTGGAACGAAGCAATCTGCATAAGAAATTAAAGAGCCTGAATATAGTCCTTAAGGGTGATTCCTGAAATTATTTTTCGCTGTTGATCTGATTTTTCATGTCGGAAATTGAAAACTTATTGAAGGGCATGAATAAAACGCCTAATACCACCACCACCACCATGGACAGAAAGTGATAGACGACGGCGAAAGACAGCGCTTCGGATTTAGCCAAACCGAATAGACTCAATCCCAGAACGCAGGCGAAATGCCAGTTGCCGATGAAACCCGGCGCCGTGGGAATGGCGATTCCCACGATCAGAATAATCATGAGAACAAAAGACGCCATGATCGGCAATGTAAAGCCGAACGACATAAGCAATGTGTAAATGGCCAGCACATCCAGCAGCCAGATTGCCACGGAAAGAAAGATCAAATACAAAAAGAGATTGATATTGGTGACGATTTGAAGTCCGTTGATAAAGTTGTGTAACAGTTCATCGATTTTATCGGCGAGTTTGCCGGGAAATTTCTTCAAAATGATATTGATGACCCTCAGTGCTTTTTCTCTTTGCAAAATCATGAATAAGACAAAACAAAAAATTGCCAGCGCGAGAAGGAAAAAAATAACACTCGAACTGATCATCCAGGAAGGCAAATCCGTGAAAAACAGAACGACAACGGCAATGCTCAGAATCGTGAAACTGTCCAGAATTCTTTCGACAATGATGGTGCCCAGTGCGGAGGACATTTTTACCGAACTTTTCCGGGCAATCAAGTAAGGCCTTGCCAGTTCTCCGATGCGCGCGGGGATGGCGGCGATGGCCAGAAATCCGACCGACGTCACTGAAAATAAAGAAAGTTGATCTATCTTCTGCATCGGCTGCAGAATGACGCCCCAACGATAGGATCGCAAATATTGCATCAGAATGATCAGCAGCAGAAAGACGATAACGTAACTTCGTTGAATTTTTTGCAGATCATGGACAACATCCTGAAAATGAATTCCTCTGACCGACAAATAGACGAGGAGCAGACTGACCAGAATACCGAAGAAGATTTTTTTGTTCATGAATTTGCCATGGCCGGGCCGTTTTATTCGCGCGCAGTTATTCCTTGACCAGATAATCGGCAATCTTGTCGTGTATGAGTTGAGAAGACAATTTATTGCCGATGACGCCGACGCGAACGGCAACCGTGGTCAGATTTTTTGCTTTGTACGAGATATCGAATTTAACTTTTTCATCATTGATGATCGTGTTGATGGTTCCTCTGGCAATTTCTTTATCGGGAACGACTTCAATGCCGTGCATGCCGGCGATTGTTTTTTCGCAAGCCGTCCAAACGTGATCGAATGATTTGTTGTAATCGGTTTTTAATTCGCCGTTGATATAAAAATAAGTGCCAGCGCCTGCTCCGGCGGCCGCTCCTCCGACAATCAAAGGCACGCAACCGGATAAACAAAACGGTATAAGCAAGGAAAAGACAAGAGACAGAAAAACGTTCTTTTTCATGCATCTTCCTCCTGTAATGTGATGCAGGTATTTAAAGCATATGTTGCCGGTGATTGCAATGGCAATTGTGGCGTCGTATGGAGGGAGAAAGAATCATTGGTTGCTCTGATTCAGTTTTTCGAACTCGATTAAAAGCTCTTCCTGCTTTCTGCTCAGATTTGTGGGTATCTGCACGTAAACTTCGATGATCTGATCTCCATGCCCGAATCCGCGGATGTGAGGAATGCCTTTCCCCTTGAGTCGGAAAGTTTTCCCGTTTTGTGTGCCTTTGGGAATTTTTATTTTTTCCTTTCCCTGGAGCGTGGGCACTTCAATCGTGCCGCCCAGTGCGGCATGAACAAAGGAAATGGGCACCTGGCAGATGATGTCATCTCCCGATCGGGTAAAAAAATCATGGTCATCGACGGTAATGAAAACGTACAAATCGCCGTCAGGTCCGCCTTTACTGCCGGCTTCTCCTTCGCCCCGTAAACGCAGACGGGAACCGGTTTCAACACCTGCGGGAATTTTCAGCTGGACGGTTTTGGCTATTTTCTCTTTGCCGGTACCGCGGCAGTATTCACAGGGTTTGGATATGAATTTGCCATGACCGTTGCAATGCGGACACGTGGAACTGATGGTGAAAAAACCGCTGGACTGTATGACCTGGCCCCGTCCTTTGCAGGTTCGGCAGGTTTCCGGGGACGATCCGGGAGTCGCTCCCGTTCCATGGCATTTGTGGCAGGTGGCCAGTTTTTCCAGTTCGATGGACGTCGTCATGCCGAAGGCGGAGTCTAAGAACGATATGTTCAGATCGTAGCGCAGATCGGCGCCGGCGGTCGCGTACGATCGCGCATGTCCCCGGGCATTTCCGTAGCCGAACACGTCGTCGAAAATATTGCTGAAGTTGGAAAAGATATCGTCAAAACCGCTGAAACCCCGGAAGCCGGTGCTGTTTAATCCTTCATGACCGTAGTGGTCGTAAATTTCTCTTTTTTCTCTGTCGCTTAATACTTCATAAGCTTCAGCCGCTTCCTTGAATCGCTCTTCTGCTTTCTTGTTGCCCGGGTTCCTGTCGGGATGACACTGCATAGCGATTGCGCGATAGCTTTTCTTTATTTCTTCTTCGGATGCCGTTCTCGAGACACTCAGTATTTCGTAGTAATCCTTCTTTGTCATGTGCCTTTTTAAGTCAACCTCTTCGTCGTATTATCTGAAAACGTTTAGTATTTTTATGTGTAATTTAACAACAAATCAGCTCCAGTCAATATTGCGCTTGAAGATTAGCCCACGAGACGTTTCAGCGCCTCTTCATACCTTTTCCGGGTATTTTCAATAATTTCGGGGGGTAGTTTCGGCACCGGCGGTTTCTGATTCCAGTTGATGGACAGAAGATAATCCCGTAAAAACTGCTTATCGAAACTTTTTTGCGGCCGGCCTTCCTGATAATCATCGGCGGGCCAGAAGCGGGAGGAATCCGGAGTCAGGAGTTCATCAATCAGAATTAATTCATTGTCTAAAAGACCAAATTCCATTTTGGTGTCGGCAATAATGATTCCCGCCTTCAGCGCCAGGGCCGCTGCCCTTTCATAAATCTTCAGAGAAGTATTTATAACCTTGTCGGTCAATTCCAAACCGATCAGGTCCTCCATCTCTTTCCTGTTAATGGGAGTATCATGTTCGCCTTCCGGCGCTTTGGTTGTCGGTGTAAAAATAGCTTCCGGCAGCCGGGATGAGTCTTTCAGGCCATCCGGCAATTTGACGCCGGAAAGGGTTCTGTTTTCCTGATAGTCCTTCCATCCGGAACCGCTCAGATAACCGCGCACGATGCATTCAACCGGCAGCGGCGTTGCTTTTTTTACCAGCATGCTTCTGCCTTCCAGATCTTTACGGTAGGGTGCGCATTCTTCCGGAAATTCGGCCGGGTTGGTCGAAACAATATGATTTCCGATAATATCTTTCATCTTTTCAAACCAGAAGGCTGACATCTGATTCAGAATCACGCCCTTGCCCGGCACCGGATCGGACATGATGACATCAAATGCTGAAATACGGTCGGTAGTGACGATAAGCAAATATTTTTTAACCGAATAAATATCGCGCACTTTTCCCCGGCCAATAAAGTTCAGCGCTTTGAAATCTGTTTCCTGGACACTTTTTTTCATAAAAAATGCTCCCTTTAGTGAAAGAATGGATTATATTTTTTTTCATGACCGATCGTGGAAGTCGGTGTGCGGCCGTAATTGTGCCCGGGCATGACTTTGGTATCATCAGGTAGTCTAAAAAGTTTTTCTGTTACGGCTTGATGTAACGTCTGCCAGGAACCACCCGGCAAATCCGTTCGGCCGATTGCTTCCACGAAAAGAGTGTCTCCTGTAAAGACGTAGCCCCGTGTATACAGACAAATTCCGCCGGGTGAGTGTCCCGGAGTGTGAAGGACTTTGAGCTCAACGTTGCCCACGGCAATGACATCGCCGTCTTTCACCAGAATATCCGCCGGGGGTGATGCCTTTGCTCCGAACATCCTTAAAATCATCTCCGGAGTGTCCGTCAGCATGATCGCATCGTCCTGATGAACGATTATTTTCGCTCCGGTGGCTTTCTGCATTTCCGTGTTGCCGCTGATATGATCCACATGGCCGTGCGTATTGACGATATAATTAATCTGTAAATTATTTTTCCGAGCTTCCGCCACGATGCCTTTGATATTATCCGCCGGATCGATAACCAGCGCGTCGCCCGTAATGGTATCGCCGACCAGATAGGCAAAAACCGCCATTGAGCTTACCTGCATTTGTTGAACAAACATCTTTCGACTCCTGGGAAAAAGTGGACACCTCATAACATTTTTTTGCTGAAAACGTCAACTTTAATTAAATATATAATATATTGATATTATTGGTATTTAAGGATTGCTCCGAAGAATCCATCCATGTTGTGTCTATGAGGGAATGTGCGAAAAAGACCATGGGGGGCGAACAGATTTCCGTTGATGGATTGCGGCGGAGGCTGTAAAGAAAAATGGTTATTCACCTTTAAAAATTCGTTAACGATGTTTTCATTTTCTTCATGCAGCAGCGAACACGTGCAGTATATCATGCACCCGCCTTTTTTAACCGCCGCGGATGCATTTTGCAGGATTACTTTCTGAGCGGCGACAAAAGCAAGCACATCTTTTTCGGTTGTACGCCATTTGATTTCCGGATTACGGCGTAACGTTCCCAGGCCGGAGCAGGGGGCGTCCACCAGAACACAATCGAATTCTTCTTTAAAAGAATCCGGCAGCTCAGCGCTTAAGTCAGCCGTTAGAGCTTCGATGATCTGTATTCCCATGCGACTCGCTTCCTGTTTCAGTTCCGCAATGCGTTCCGGACTGCGGTCGATAGCGACAATCCTTCCCCGGTTTTTAAAGATTGCCGCCAGATGCGTGGCCTTGCCGCCGGTACCCGCGCAGGCATCCAGAATCGCTTTTGAGTTTTTGGAATCGACCAGATAAGAAATCAGTTGCGCCGCTTCATCCTGAATCCGCAGAAAACCGGCATCAAAAAAAACGGTTTTCTGGATAGGATTGGCGGATGTGTTCAGGATCATGCCGTCAGGCGAATGGGGTGTTTCCTTCAAGTCAAATCCGGCGTTCAAAAGTTTTTCTTTCATTTCAGCGCGGGATATTTTCAGCGTATTGACCCGAAGCGTCAGCGGCGGCAATTCGTTGTTGGCCGAACAGAGAGCCTTTGTTTCTTCATATCCGAATTTATTGATCCATGTCTTTACCAGCCAGAGCGGATGCGAATACAATGCCGCTAGATGTTCAGCAGGATTTTTCTTGCTCGAGGGAAAAGATAGATTTCGACCGCGGCGCAAATAGTTTCTTAAAACGGCGTTCACGAGCGCGCTCTGATCCGGATGGATGATTTTTGCAATCTTGACTGCTTCATTGACAACGGCAAAATCCGGCAGCCGGTCGCTGAATTTCAACTGATAAATGCCTGTGCGCAGGACATTTTTTATGCCCTCATCCAGTTTTTCATAATCGCCGCGATAGAGTTTTGCCAAGATCCAGTCGAGATGACCGCGAAGGCGCAGCGTACCGTAAACAAGATGCGTGAGCAGACGGCCGTCGGGTGTTCCTGATAAAACGTGTTTTTCCAGACAGTCATTGATGAGCGGACTGGCAAAGGTTTGACTGGTCTGCACCTGATTTAAAATATCAACGGCCAGATGGCGGATGGTTTTTGTCATGTTTATTTTCTGCTCGTTATGTTTCACGTCAAGATCGTTCCGGGATTGATGCGATGGCCGCGGAGGAAATCGGCAATCGGCATTCTTTTCTTACCGGCCAGTTGGATGTCTTTTAAGACGACATAACCGTCGGAGGTCGCCACCGGCAGACCGTCGGAGCCGGCTTCGCCGATGGTTCCCGGGGAGTGATGAATCTCTTCCGATTGAATTTCAGCTTTAAAAATTTTCAAAGGCAGTCCGTCCAGCGTCGTATAAGCCGTTGGTGCGGGATTCAATCCCCGGATCAGATTAACGATAGCGGCGGCTTTATGACTCCAGTTGATTTTCCCTGTTTCTTTGGTGAGACGCGGCGCAAGCGTTGCACCGGAGGCATCCTGCGGTTTCCTCTGTGCCTCTCCATGGATAATCTGTTCAATCGATTTTATAAGAAGTTTCGCGCCAAAGACAGCGAGACGATCATGCAATTCGCCGTAGGTTTCGACGGAGCCCAGATCCGTTTCTTCCTGCAGGAGAATATCTCCGGAATCCATGCCTTCATCCATCAGCATAATCGTAACGCCGGTTTTTGTTTCCCCGTTGATAATCTGCCAGTTGAGCGGCGCGGCGCCGCGGTATTTCGGCAGCAGGGACGGGTGGATATTCAGGCAATGAAGGCGCGGATAATCAATAACCGCCTTAGACAGAATCTGGCCGAATGCTGCAACAACGATCATTTCCGGAACGAGTTTCTGCAGCAGTTCCATGAACGCCGGGTCTTTTACTTTCACAGGCTGGTAAACCGGCAAACCAAGTTCCTGTGCCAGCATCTTAACGGGCGGAGCGACTTCTTTCAGTCCTCTGCCTTTGGGGCGGTCGGGCTGACAGACAGCGCCGACGAGCGGATAATGTCGCTCATGCAGAAGGCGCAAAGCGGGAAGCGCAAATGCCGGTGTGCCCATAAAAAGGATGCGTGGTTTGTCCATGTGAAAATATCCTTTATTTTTTTAACTGAAGAACATATATGGAAATACAGAAAATGTGTCAAGAATACAAATCATCGATGAATTGCAGGTCAAACCTATTATCACTCGAACGAAAAAAAAGTTATTAAATTTGCCGCGGGACTTTCGCCTGTTTCTGGCCGCCACATTTGTTTTCGGCTTTTCGCAAAGCATTGTTGATTCCACCTTTAATAATTTTCTGAACGAAACTTTCTTTATCGATAATCTTCAGCGCGGGATTCTGGAAATGCCGCGGGAATTACCGGGGCTTCTGACGATTTTTATTTCTGCGATTTTATTTTTTCTATGTTCCAGAAGGCAGGCGATGCTGGCCAATCTTCTCTGCGCTCTGGGAATTCTGTGCATCGGGTTATTCTCGCCCGGTTTTTCAATGATGTTGATCTGGCTGTTTATTTTCAGCATCGGACAGCATTTATTTATTCCCTTAAATCAGAGCATCGGCATGGAACTGGCCGTTAAGGGAGAAACGGGCAAACGATTGGGGCAGTTCAGCGCCGTGGCCAATATCGCCATGATCATCGGAAGCTTCGCCATCTTTGTCGGATTCAAATATTTCAATCTGAACTTTAAAATATCCTATATTGCGGCTTGTCTGGGCTTCGTTGCCGTTGCGATTTTAATATTCATGATGAAAAAGGACGAGCCGGTTCCCGTGAAGATGAAATTTCAACTGCGCCGGGAATATAAATTGTACTACTGGCTGACGATTTTATACGGAACGCGCAAGCAGTTGTTCCTGACCTTCGCCCCGTGGGTTCTGGTTACCGTCTTTCAGCAGAAGACGCAGGTGCTGGCGACTCTGCTGGCCATTGGCGGCGTGATCGGCATATTTTTTAAACCGATGCTCGGAAAAGCAATCGACAAACTGGGCGAACGATTGATCCTGACAACCGAAGCGGCCATGCTTGTCCTTGTCTGTGTCGGTTATGGATTTTCCAAAAGTATTTTAGAGGAAACGACAGCGATCTATGTTGTTTTCACGTGCTACATCATCGATCAGATGCTGGTTGCGGTATCCATGGCGCGGGCCACGTATCTGCAAAAGATAGCCGTCAGACCGGAAGATGTTTCGCAGACGCTGACGATGGGCGTAAGCATTGATCATATTTTCTCCATCGGCATTGCCGTGCTGGGCGGTTTGATCTGGGTGCAATGGGGATATCAGTATGTGTTCCTGCTCGGTGCGGTCATTGCCGTAATCAATTTCTTCTCCGCGCTGCAAATTAAAACAAAAGCTCAAAAATGATATTGTCTCCGGCCGGATCGGGAAGCCGGACGCCTATAAAATTATTGACATATTGCCAATTCCTGTGCTTTTATCAATTCGCCTCATGTAACGTTTGCAGTTTCAAATTATACATTTATAAGCGTTTAACGAGATGGGACGTGATTCCACAGAGTGAAGTCTTTTAACAGTTTTGACCGATTTATATCAGCCGTAGAAACAATGTTAAACGGAAAAATGGCACGTATAAATAATTGAGAGCATGCAAAACACAGAAAACCATTCCCACAAGATGGATAAACAATGCGCAGCCGTCTGCGGTCTTTACGGTGAGGCGTATTCATGGTTCATCGCCACGATCGAGGAACCGGAAAGGTTAACGCGGCTTGCGATGCAAATGTGTCGCTCCGACTCAAGAAAAATAATACTATGCATAAATCTGCTGATCTTTGTTTTGTTTTCGGGATGTGCAACTCTTCCGGATGTCAAGACGGAAAACGTCAATAATCATCGGGTTGAGTATTCGCTGATACGCAGCGGTTCCGCCACGGTCGTTTTTGAAAACGGACTGGACGGGAAAATGAACTGGTGGCGAAGAGTCATTCCCGACATATCGAAAGATGCCACCACCTTTGCCTACAACCGTCCAGGTTATGGAAATAGTGATGGTGTATCATCTCTTCGTGATGGCCTTCATATTGTTGAAGAATTGAGAACGCTTTTAAAGAGCAACGGACTAACGCCCCCGTATGTTCTTGTCGGGCATTCCTACGGCGGTTTGCTCATGCAATTGTTTGCGCGCAAGTATCCGGACGAAGTGAGTGCCCTGATTCTCGTCGATTCGACGCATCCGGAACAGTTCAAAGGCAAAGGTGCTCGGAAGAACTGGCCGGCGTGGCTTCGTTTTCTGTTTCATTTGTATTTGTCGTCGGCGGCAAGGCAGGAAATGGATTTCATCAGTGCCACAGGAGAGCAGGTGCTGACGCTGCCGGCATTTTCGGGGAAACCAGTCATTGTGCTCAGCGCCCTGCAGCCGCTGAGCGAAAAGGGAGAACTGGCCGATGACGCGAATGCAAAGCGCAAAGATATTGCCCGCCTTTATCCCGGCTCTCAGCAGGTATGGGTGGACAGCGGGCACGGCATTCCGCTGGAAAAACCGGAAGCGGTGATCGACGCCGTGAGGCAGGTACTGTCAAAAAAAATTAACTGACTGAAATGGCTGAAAGAAATTCAATGGAAATAGACGTCGTATATGATTGTTCTAAAACCGACTGGAAAGTGGTTTCGCAAACATTAAAACGCGTCGGAATGGCCTTTGAAGAGCCGGAGATACATCGAAAAGCGTTTGAAGCCAGTCACACAACCGTGTTTATTTATCGCGCCGGCCAATTGATCGGTTTTGGCCGGGCGATATCCGACGGCGTCTATCAGGCTGCCGTGTATGACGTAGCTGTTATTCCTGAATTCCAGAAAATGGGTATCGGGAAGATCATTATGCAAAAAATACTGGAGCGTTTAACAGGGTGCAATGTTATTTTATATGCGTCGCCGGGGAGGGAAGAATTCTATCGCAAGCTGGGGCTGCGGAAAATGAAAACGGGCATGGCGTTTTTTAGAAATCCGCAGAAGATGAAAGACAGGGATTTCACGGACTGAAATGGATGCATATTGTCTTATAAAGATATTCTTTTTTTACATTCTCGTTGCCTGCGGAGAGACCTTGAACGGGATCGGCAGAACGCTTTTCTTGAACAAGCGGGTGGGCGCGGTAAAAGCGAAGAGAATGTCCGTTATTCCCGCTCTTATTCTATGTCTGCTGATATGTTATTTTTATGTTCCGGTTATGGGTATTACAACGGATCGGGGACTTCTGCTTCTCGGTGTTTCGCTGTCGGCATTCATGCTGCTGTTTGATCTCATACTCGGGAAATTTATCCTGAAGGCAAAACTGCCGGTAATTTTGAACGATCTCAACCTATTCAGAGGAAACCTGCTCGGGATCGGCCTGATCTTCATGGCGTTTTGCCCGCTGGCGGCGATAACGTTGCGTCGTGTTTTTGAGTGATATGAAGATCAAAGAAATTCACGCCAAATCTATTCTTTCGCCGTCCAAAATATACGACTATGTCGTCAATCCGTACGTCGGGTGTCAACATGCCTGTTCTTACTGTTACGCACGATTCATGAAACGATTTACCGGACACAGAGAACCTTGGGGCGATTTTGCGGATGTAAAAATCAATGCGCCGGAGTTGTTAAGCAAGGAAATAAAGAGGAAACGGATGGGGACGGTCTGGGTGAGTGGTGTTTGCGATCCGTACCAGCCGCTGGAAGCAAAATATAAAATCACCAGACAATGCCTGGAAATCCTGGTGCGGAATAACTGGCCGGTATTTATTCAGACACGATCGTCCCTGGTTGTCCGGGATATGGATATATTCAAACAATCAGATCATATCGATGTCGGGCTTTCGATTACCACCGCAAATGACAAAATCAGAAAGATATTCGAACCCTGCGCGCCGCCGGTTGAGAAACGGTTAAGCGCCATCGAAACATTGCATCAAAACGGCATCCGAACGTATGTCATGATCGCGCCGATTCTTCCCGAAGCTGAAAATCTGATCGCTCTACTGGCGGGAAAAGTAGATTACATTATTATCGACCGCATGAATTATTCCCATGCCGATAAAATCTATGAAAGACACGGATGGAAAGATAAAAATACCTGCGATTACTTTCGTCTCATCGGAAATAAGATAGAAAAGGATTGTGCCGAGCTGGGAATCGAGTGCAGATCCGCCTATTGAATAACCGGATGCTTTGAACTAAAATGATTATATCATAATATTCGGGTAAATCGGATGAAGAAGAAAAAAATCATTGTGAAGGACCTGATGCAGCGGGATTATGTTTATTATCTTACTGAGCCTGTCGGGAGCAACTATCATCCTGACTTTAAGCCTGATTTAACCCCGATGCAGATGCTGGAAATGGGCGTCTTCGGCGGCAAGTACATGACCGATTGTCGCAATGAGTTTCCCCGCAGCTGGTTTGTCCGTGCGAAGCTCTGCCATGAACGGCATGATCCGCAGCTTAATTATTTCGGCGTGAACGCTTCGCAGCCTTTGTCGGTCTGGCGGGGGAAAGGCTGGATTTTCCATGAAGATCCCAGAGGGTGGTTTCAATGGTATTGCCGGTATTACAGGGGCAGAAGATGCCCGGATGATGCACGGCAGATTCAAAGATGGAAAGCGATGAAACGGCACATTGCGCAAATCAGAAAACATTGCAGGCAAGGGGATCTGAATTGCCGTCCGAAACAAAAACAGGCTTTGTTGAATTGGGCCTACGACAGCAGGAAATTTTAGCACCGGTTGCTTTTTTCATATTCATGAAGTCAGTATTTAACCGGAGTGTGTTTCAGGAAAATATATGAATTCGCCAACCGTTCGTATGACAAAACCCGGCACACCGCCAAATGATTCCGAGGTTAGACAGTGGCTTGGTCAAGAAGCTGATCGTTACTGGAAGCAGGTGACGGGACTCATTCACCACGTCTATCCCGATGTCTTTACGCCGGAATGGCTTTTCGGCGGAAAGAAACACGGCTGGTCTCTACGATATAAAAAGAGCAAGTCCTTCTGCACGCTGATTCCGGAGAAGAATCGTTTCGCGTTGCTCATTGTTTTTGGAACGGAAGAACGGGCAAAAGTGGAAACAATAAAAAAAGACCTGTCACGATATACCCGAAAGGCTTATGACGAAGCCACGACCTATCACGACGGAAAGTGGCTGCTTCTGACAATCAATGATGAAAAAGTAGTTGAAGACGTAAAAAAACTTTTGGCGATAAAGAGAAAGCCTAAAATAAACATAACGTAATTTGATTGTTTATAACAGTCTGACGATTTGGTGAGAGAAAATGAAGCAGTGGTACGAGGCATTATTCGAGAATTACGGAAAAAAATATGATCAGGAAGTATTTGTTCAGGGAACACTCGGTGAATGCGATTTTATCGAGCAGGAAATCGGTTTTAATAAATCCTTGAAGATTCTGGATGTCGGGTGCGGAACCGGACGGCATGCGATTGAGTTATCAAAAAGGGGTTATAAAATTACGGGTGTGGATTTGTCCGATTCGCAACTGGCCAGAGCAAGAGAAAAGGCAAAACAACAGAATGTCCGGATTGATTTCCTGAAACACGACGCGCGAAATCTTCCCTTTGTAAATGAGTATGATCTTGTCATCATGCTTTGCGAAGGCGCTTTTCCGTTAATGGAAACGGATGAAATGAATTATGAAATATTAAAGAACGCGACAAAAGCTCTTAAAGAAAACGGTAAAATAATTTTTACGACACTCAACGGGCTTTTCCCTTTATATCATTCGGTTGAAGAATTTTGCGCCGCCGGCGCCCAGGAAGGCAATGCAACGTACAGAAGCAATACATTCGATTTAATGACTTTTCGCGATCACAATATCACCGAGATTGAAGATGACGACGGAAATAAAAAACGGTTTGAATGCAGCGAAAGATATTACGTGCCCGGTGAAATTACGTGGCTTCTGAAGTCTCTGGGATATAAAAAAATAGAAATATTCGGCGCAAAACTCGGCGCGTTTTCCCGGCACGACAAATTAACAACAGAAGACTTTGAAATGCTTGTCGTGGCTGAACGGTAACGAAGAAAGATTTGCAAAGACATATCACTTAAATTTCCGGCGTTGACACGAAGCATCCCTTTCCTTATACTCATGAACATCAAAGTAACCTGTAAGGAGAAGCCGTTATGACCATTAATATTAAAACCGAAGATCACATTATGCTTATTGAAATTGACCGGCCCGCAAAATACAACGCCATGACGCGTGAAATGTACACGAAAATGGCGCAGGCCTATTATAAACTTGACCGCGACGACGATTTATGGGTGGGAGTTGTTTATGCCAATGGCCCGCATTTTACATCCGGTCTGGAGTTAACCGACTGGTCGGATGCTTTCGGCAACGGAGAAGGTTTCCCTGTAAGCGGAGAAAAAGAAATCGATCCGTTTTACATGATGAACGAAGAACGCTGCCGGAAGCCGCTCATTTATGCGGTGCAGGGCTATTGCTTCACGTGGGGGCCGGAAGTGATGCTCAACGCGGATATTCTTGTGGCGGCATCCGATACGCGCTTCGCCATGCTGGAAGTGCGCCGCGGATTTTTCCCCTGCGGAGGAGCGACATTCAGATTGGCCCGGGATATCGGTTGGTCCAATGCGATGCGTTATCTTTTAACCGGCGACCAGTGGACAGCGGAGGACGCCTATCGCATGGGTCTGGTGCAGTATATTACCGAGCCGGGCAAGCAACTGGAAAAAGCGATGGAACTGGCGCGAAAAGTAGCCACCGCCGCACCGCTGGGTGTCCGCAATATTTTGAAAAGCGGTCGTCTGGCCGAAAAAAACGGAGAAGCGGCAGCGAAAAAAGTAATTTTTCAGGATGTGGCAGAGGTTATGAAGAGCGAAGATATGAAGGAAGGCCTGCAATCCTTTATCGAACGCCGCACCGCTGTATTTAAAGGAAAATAATTCCATCGGCTTTTACTGTATTTTCAATCATGATCACTTCGCATTTTGAGGTGTAAGAGAAAGGCGACGGATGGACGCGGCTTTTATTAATTCCGAGATATTCAGGTTTATCATTCTGCCTCTGCTGATTTTTTCCACGCGTATCTGCGATGTGACGCTCGATACATTACGCATTATTTACGTGTCGCGCGGATTAAAAGTTCTGGCAGCGTCCATCGGATTTATTGAAGTTCTGATCTGGTTGTTTGCCATCACTCAGATTTTCAAGAATCTGACAAATCCCATTTATTACGTGGCGTATGCGAGCGGTTTTGCAATGGGCAATTATGTCGGAATTTTAATTGAAGAAAAAATGGCCGTTGGCACTGTTGTGATCCGGACCATTACACAAAAAGATGCCAGTGTATTGATTAAATGGTTGAAAACGGAAGGATACGGCGTTACCCATATCGATGCCCAGGGAGCTCTCGGACCGGTAAAAATTATTTACACGATCGTAAAAAGAAGAGATATTGAACACGTCCTGGAGACTATTCGCACATGCAATCCTTTGGCATTCTATACCATCGAAGACATTCGTTCCTCCAGCAAGGGAGTCTTTCCGATTGTTAAATCCGGAAAGAACAAATATAAAGAGCCCTAGTCACATGCCTGCGCATAAAGGTGTTTCATGAATCAATACTCGCGCGAAAAATTCGTCATGAAGGATAGAAGAAATGGAATGCAAGAAAGAAAAAAATCTCGAAAAATGCAATTGCACCTATGAACCCTGCAGCAGAAAAGGCGTATGTTGCGATTGCTTAACCTATCATTTGAAGAAAAGACAGCTTCCCGCCTGCTGTTTTCCGAAGGATGCGGAAAAAACCTACAACAGGTCCTTTGAATATTTTACCGAACTGGTATCACAACGCCGGATATAGAAAAAATCTTTTCAGAAAATCATCTCGTTTTTGTTTTTGTCGCAAGAGGGCCTTTCTGTTGAAACGCTTTGTCATATAAAATGCTTCGGACGGTTTCACGGTGTTCAGCAGCCGCAACGCAGGCCATCTGATCGGCCGCCGTGACCACTTCCGACAGGGCAACGCCGACTTCGGCTTCCCCGGCGGCAACAACGGTAGCACCCGCTCTGCGCAGGGCGGCTGCGTCACGGAGATGCGCGCAACGCACCATAATTTGCAACTCAGGGTTGAGAAGACGCGCATGCTTGATGATCTCGGAAGCGTCTTCAATGTCGGTGCTGATAATTAAGCTGCCGGCGGTTGCGATGCCCGCATCTTCGAGCGTTCCCGGACGAAGCACATCGCCGTATATTGCCGTATATCCCTGATCGCGCAGTTGACGAACCGATTTCAGATTAAGGTCAATGACCGTGATCTCGGTGCCGCGTTCCGTCAAAAGACTGTGAACAATTTGTCCTATGGGACCGTAGCCGATGAGGATGCAGTGATTGGGGTTCATCGTTTGCGGTTGGCTTTTAATTACCGGACGGGCTTTCTTTGTCCTGGACGATTGCCGGCGCGCCCAGCGGTAAATGTAGGGATTCAAGGCAATGGAAATGATGGAGGCGGCGACCAGCGCATTCCATCCGGCATCGTTGATGATTTTGAGTTGAAGTGCGACGGTGCCGAGAATAAAGCTGAATTCTCCGACTTGCGAAAAAGCGGCTCCGATGGGGATTGCCGCTGACAGAGGTTGGCCCAGGATCCGTACGGTCAATGTGGCGGCAAGTGGTTTGATCATGATAACGACAAGAAGAACGGCTGCGATAACGAGGGGAACCTGTATCAAACTCAGCGGATCAAAAAGCATTCCGATCGAAACGAAGAAGAGCACCGCAAAAGCGTCGCGCATCGGTATGGCGTCAATGCCCGCCCGCGCGGCAAACTCGGAGCGGCCCACCGCCAGACCGGCGAGAAAAGCGCCCAGGGCCATCGAAACGCCGAACAGTTTTGCGGAACCGACGGCAATTCCCACGGCCAGAACCAGAACGGCCAGCGTAAAGAGCTCCCGGGACCGTGTTTTGGCAATGTGCTCCAGCGCCCACGGAATAACCCATCGTCCGAGAACCACAACGATGGCGACCAGTCCGATAATCTTTATCCCGGCTACGCCGAGAACAGCTCCGATGCTCTGATCCATGCTTCTGTCCGGTGAAAAAATAATGGGTAGAAGCAGCAGCAGCGCGACGGTGAGAATATCTTCCACGACGGTCCAGCCGATGGCGATGTGGCCTATCTTGGCGTGCAGATCGTGCCACTCCGCCAGCACCATGGCCATCACCACCGTGCTGGCTACCGAAATAGCCATGCCCAGGATGAATCCGGATGTCCAGTCCCAGCCCATGAAATGCAGCAAGACGGCCAGTGCGGAAGTGGATAAGGTGCTTTGAATCAGCGCGCCCGGAACGGCCACACGCCATACCGCGATCAATTCACGCAGATGGAAACGCAGTCCGATGCCAAACAGCAGCAGAATCACGCCGATTTCCGCAAATTGTTCCGCAATCGTCCGGTTGACAACAACGCCGGGAGTGAAGGGACCGACGATAATGCCTGCGAGCAGGTAACCGATGATAGGCGATAACTTCAGACGAACGGCAATATATCCGAAGAAAAGAGCGGCAGCCAGTCCAACGGCAAAGGTTATCAGAACACTCAGTTCATCCATCATTTATTCCTTCAAGAAAAAATGTCCGGTGAAGACATGATTTTGCTGTTTTTTGCCCCAGAGATGTCAACGCGTTGATGAAGAATAGATATATAAATCACAATTGATTAACTATAATAATTTATAATAAAAATCAAATTTTTTAAATCTTTATCCCGCGTTGTTCTTGTGTCTCTTATCTTCGCCGGATGAAATGTTGATTGACAGGGATGGTTATGTTGATTATATTTTACATGAATAATGAAAGTTGTGCTTATCATCGCATAATGTTGTGGCGTTATACGATGATAAGGGTTCATTAGACGCGCAGGTCATTTCTTGAATACAGTAAAACTTTCCGGCCGGTCACATATCCGACGATCCCGGTCATTCTGTCCATAAACCTCTGTTGACTTCGGAAAAATCCGGGAAGGGCAATCATTAAAGGAGTGATTTCATGAAAAGATTCAAAAGTATTCTCTATGTGGCAGAGTCGGACAACGATCAGGAATCTGCTTTGGCGCGCGCGGTGTCGCTGGCTGAAAACAATCAGGCTGATTTAACTGTCATGGATGTTATTCCTTCAATGATGGGTGAATACCCCGAGGAGATGATGCAAGCCCGCATGCGATTTCTGGAATCTTTGATCGAACCATACACCAAGCGTCTGAATATAAAAATCGAATTGGAATCGGGAACGGTTTTTCTTGAAGTGATTCGTGAGGTGCTGCGCAACGGTCACGATCTGGTAATCAAACCCGCTGAAAATCCAGATTTTCTGAAAAGACTTTTCGGCAGCACCGATATTCATTTGCTGCGCAAATGTCCCTGTCCCGTCTGGATTATGAAGTTGCCGGAAAAATCCAATTATCATTGTATTATGGCCGCTGTGGGCTTCAAGCCACTGGAAGCATCGGAGGGAGAAGACGCGCTCAATAACGAAATTCTTCATCTGGCCGTCTCGCTGGCGATGTCTGATTTTGCGTCTCTTCATGTGGTTCACGCCTGGGAAACGTTCGCCGGAAAGTACATCAGAAGCCGCAGCGACAAGCCTCACGAGGATATTGTTGTTTATGTCGAGCAGGAACGATCGCTTCATCAAAACGGATTGAATAAGCTGATGGAAAAATTGGGCGAACGCATCGGCGATGATGTTTATCAGGAGCTTTCTCCGAGCCTGCACCTTCCCCAGGGGGACGCGCAGAAAATGATTCCGGCGATGGCAGCCAGTCTCCAGGCTGATCTTGTGGTGATGGGTACCATTGCGCGAACCGGTGTTGCGGGGCTGATTATCGGCAATACCGCGGAAGCTGTTCTCGATCAACTGGAATGCTCTGTGCTTGCGGTCAAACCTCCGGGATTTGTTACGCCGGTTAAGCTTGAGGAATGACACAGAAAATGTTCGCATTTCAGAAATTGGACTTATTCAATTTCTTTCAGGAAAGAGCGGGTCAAGGCGGGCAAAGGATAATTGCTCTCCGGGCTTGCCGGGAAGAAACATTGTTGACATGAAACTTCTGCGCTACGTCTGGACGCTGCCCAATACTCTCTTAGGCCTTTTATTTGTTCCCCCGGCTTTATTAACCAAAGGCCGGATGAAGATAGTCGACGGCGTCCTGGAAATTCACGGTGGATTTGTGACCTGGTTTCTTAAACATGGCCTTCCTGTAAGCGGATATCTCGCAGCATTGACACTGGGGCATGTTGTCCTGGGATATAACAAAAGGTGTCTGTCTGTTTATCGCCGTCATGAACATGCGCATGTGAGACAATATGAAATTCTCGGGCCGGTGTTTCTGCCGGTTTATCTGGCCGCAACAATCTGGGCGTGGATCAGGGGCAGGGGAGCGTATAAAGGAAATTATCTGGAAAAGAAAGCGAGGGAGCACAGCCATGAAATTTAAAGCAACGATTTTATTTTTTACCTTTTTTCATTGATACTTCATCATGCCTTTGTTGCGGAAGTAATGATAGAGGAGATATCAATATCACAAAATTCAAACTCACACTCGGCAAAGACGGCTGTCCCAAAATTGAATATCTGGAATTTCTCATCCCACTTAACGGCGGGTATTAATCATTGTGCGAAGTTGTTTCCTCAAAGGCTTGATTTTATTTAACTATAATTGTAATAAAGAAAACATGCAAAAACGATTTATTGCTGAACCATCAATTCCGAGAGCAAAGCGTAACGGAATTGGTAAGTTGTAATGAGACTGAAACTTTATAAGCGTAGCGCATTAAAGTTTTTTAGTCGAACTATCCAATAGCCAGGGGCTGTTGGGAACAATCCCGCGAAGCGGAGGGTTTATACCTGTGATGCAGAAAGCAATCGTCTGTGTTTACAAAGTTATACAGATCGTATAAACATTGTCAGGTCCTGACCGAATCAATTCACACCCATAAGGAGATTTTTTATAATGGACATCCCACGAATATTCAACATCACGGAAAGCGCTCACCGCATTCACAACCCGTTCACGCCCGAAAAGTTCGCCACGCTAGGCGCAGCGCTGCGTCTGGAAAAGGGGGCCCGAATGCTCGACCTCGGCAGCGGTTCGGGGGAGATGCTGTGTACCTGGGCACGCGATTATGGAATCGTCGGTACCGGCATTGACATGAGCCAATTGTTCAGCGAGCAAGCAAACCTTCGCGCTGTGGAACTCGGCGTCGCCGATCAAGTCACGTTTCTTCATGGCGATGCTGCCGGTTATGTCTCTGGCGAGAAGGTTGATGTGGCAGCCTGTGTCGGGGCAACCTGGATCGGCGGGGGAGTCGCCGGCACGATCGCGCTTCTGGCGCGAAGCCTGCGCCCCAGAGGGATCATCCTCATCGGCGAGCCCTACTGGAGGCAGTTGCCGCCGACGGAAGACATTGCCACGGGGTGTTTAGCCCACTCGATCGCCGACTTTCTCATGCTTCCGGAACTTCTCGCGTCTTTCGACCGTCTTGGTTACGACGTCGTTGAAATGGTTCTGGCCGACCAGGACGGCTGGGACAGATACGAGGCGGCCAAATGGCTCACCATGCGCCGATGGCTTGAAGCCAATCCCGGCGACGAGCTCGCGAAAGAAGTTCGGGAACAACTGACCTCGGAACCCGTGCGCTACGCAACTTACACGCGTGAATATATGGGCTGGGGTGTGTTCGCGCTGATGCCTCGATGATGTGTTGGCGCATCCGGCGGCTCGTCGAAATGTAATTGCGCCTGAATTCATTGCTTAAGGTCTCGTTATCCGTGCAATCAACAGAATGGTCTGTCTTAGGCAGATCTAACAATTCATTCGAGCCGACGCCGCTTTACGGCGCGGCTTAATTCAAGTGTTGGGAGATCATGACGTATGCAAAAGACAGATAGAGATTTTAAAATCATAACAAAGACGATTCCATTCTGGGGAAAATATTTCCGTCTTGCTGCCAAGATTCCTCTTGTCGGGAAAATCACTGCTCTGACGAATAAATTGTTAGGAAAGCTTCTTCCTAAACTTTCCTTCCTCGGTTTCCGCAAAGACGCGTCGTATGAAAATGCCATTTGGAATTGGGAAATATTTCTCAAGCTGATTGGCGCAGAATATGATGCCGAAGTAACATCCCCGCAATCTAAAATTTATTATATTAAGAAATGTCCGGCGGGACACTGTCGGTTGGAACATCTTGATGCCTGTAATGCTACGATGGAGCTTGATAACAGTCTGGTGGAAAACTCCGGAGCAAAACTGGTGGTGGACAAACGGTTCCCTCTCGACGGCATTTGCGTGGAGAAAATAGTGAAACAATGAAAATATCGATTAAAAAACAAAACCTTAACAAAGAATTTTATACCGCCGAGAAATGCTTCATCACCGAATTATCCAACACGCCGAATGATCCGGATGTGTCCATTGCCCGGGCGCGGGTGGAGCCGGGCGTTACAACACGATGGCATCGTTTAAAGGGAATTACCGAACGTTATTTCATAATCAGCGGCAAAGGGCTTGCGGAGATCGGCGATCTTCCGCCGCAGGAAGTCAACGCCGGAGATATTGTGTTTATCCCACCGATGTGCCGCCAGCGAATTGCCAATACAGGTTCCGATGATTTAATCTTTCTAGCCATCTGCTCGCCTCGTTTTGTTCAGGATGCTTATGAAGATATTATTTAGTCCTTCCATCATTCATATTCCACGATTTTCAAAAGATGTCTGTAACCTAATCGAGGACATTACCCCGGTCCTAAATCAAAGATGATATCGAAGAGAAAACATTTGACTGTTCAAAAATGTTCAGATGCGAGGCGCGCGAGAACAGAACCGCGAGACGTATATGACAATACGTTGAGCGGTGATATTGGCGGTGCAACAAAGCAAATGGACGTTTTTCAACAGTCATGCTACATGAAGTTTTCTGGATCCACGTCAGCAGTAATCTTCACCTGACTGTTTGTGTTCCTGTGGATTATTTCCCGGGCGATTTGGTGCAGGGTATTGATATCCCTTCCTTTGATCAGCATCTGCCAGCGAAAGCGACCTCTTATTTTAGAAAGCGGCGATTCAGCCGGCCCGATAATTTCCGCAACATTGTTGTGGCGTGCGCATAGTCTGTTCGCCAGTTTCGCAAGGTTTTTGGCTTCTTCAAGCAACACCTCTTTTTTAACCGAAGATAAACGCAGGTTGATGATGCGGCTGAACGGCGGGTATTGCAGCGTCTTGCGAAAGCCGATTTCCTCTTCGTAAAACGCCTTATAGTCGTGGTTTTGAGCATGCTGCAAAGCATAGTGCAGGGGATTGAACGTCTGAATGATGACTTTCCCCGGAGTTTTTCCGCGTCCGCCTCGTCCCGCGACCTGGGTTATCAATTGAAAAGTTTTTTCCGCGGCACGAAAGTCGGGCATGTTCAGGGATGTATCGGCGGCAATAACGCCTACCAGGGTAATGAACGGGAAGTCGTGCCCCTTGGTAATCATTTGGGTGCCGATCAAAATGTCAATTTTTCTGTCTTCCAGCGCCTGAAGAATTTTTTCCTGAGTTCCCCGGCGCGACGTTGTGTCGGAATCCATTCTTTGAATGCCGGCGTGGGGAAAAAGTTTTTCGATTTCTTTTTCCAGTTTTTGCGTGCCGGTTCCGTAACTCAAAATTCGGGCGCTTTTACAGGAAGGACAAAGCGGCAGAGACTTGATCGTATAGTCGCAGTAATGACATTTGACGAGATTATCCGCGATGTGATTTTTCAGGGAGACGGCACAATTGGGACAGCGGAAGTTATAACCGCAGTCCGCGCAGACCAGAAAGGTGTCGAATCCCCGTTTGTTGAGAAAAAGCAAAACCTGTTCCCTGTTTTTGAGGGTTTCATCGATGCGTTGAATAAGGCTGTCGGAAAGGATGGGAACCTTTCCCGCTTTTTCCTGCTGCGCTTTCATGTCGACGATTTCAACCGCAGGCATCGGCTTATCATCAATGCGATCAGGCAATTCCAGATAATGATATTTATTCGACTGCACATTGAAATACGTGTGAATGCTCGGCGTGGCGGAGCCGGTAATGACAACAGCGGAAGACATTTTGGCCTTGAGAATCGCCATATCGCGCGCATTGTAACATAATCGTTCGTCCTGCTTGTAGGAAGCGTCGTGTTCCTCATCGACAATGATCAATTTTAAATTCGGTAGCGGGGCGAAGAGAGCGGAGCGGGTGCCGACAACCAGATTGATCCGGCCGCGTCTAATTTGCCGCCATTGGTCGTAACGGACGGATTCGGCGATGCCGCTGTGCAGAACGGCGATTTGGCTTTTGTCAAATCGGCCGGCAACGCGCGATATCAACTGCGGCGTAAGGGCGATTTCCGGGACAAGGTACATCGCGGAATATCCATCATGTAAAACTTTTTCGATGGCTTTTAAATAGATTTCCGTTTTGCCACTGCCGGTGACGCCGTGAAGCAGCATCGGCGTAAAAATGTTTGTTTCCAGATGGCGAGAAATTTCCTCCATGGCGGAATTCTGCCGGTCATTGAGGATGATCATGTGTTTATGGCGATTGACTGTTGAATCCAGTGAAGCAGTGCGGATTTTTTCACCGGCAGAAAATTTAATCAGTCCTTTTTCAGCCAGCCTTTTGACGACGGCGCCGGAAACGCCGGTTGCTTCCGTTAAATCATTGACGGACATGAAGCCTTGGGGCTGGATAGCGTCGATGAGTTTCTTTTGTTTGTCGGTTAATTTAAGGTCAGCCGGCATATCGGATTCCAGAGAAACCATTTTTTCATTTCGCGGGGATAGTTGCCGGTTTTGTTTCCTTTCAATTTTCAGCAATCCCGCAGCCTGGAGTTTACACACGGCAGAAGAAACATTTTTCATGCCGCTGAGTTTAGATAGGCTGTTTAAGGCTATGCCTTGAGGATATTGTTGCAGAAAATCGAGCAGTTTTTGCTGTACAGGTGTAACGTGCGTCTTGGTTTCCGATGCCGGCGCGGTGATCCAGAAAAAATCTTTTTTCTCCGACCCGGACGGAACAATCTCCGCCAGTGTTTTGCCCAGCGGATAAATAAAATAATTGGCAATCCACCGGTAAAAATCAAGGTCGTTTAAATCGAACAGAGGTTCTTCATCCAGCACCTCCGCAATGGGTTTGATATTGTTCAGGTTGCAGGACGAAGCGATTCCCGCAATAAAACCGGTGCGTTTTTTATTGCCGAAGGGAACGAAAACGCGTTTGCCGATTTCAACGTCCTGTTCCAGACCGGCGGGAACTTCGTAAGTGAAAAGTTTATCCGAAGGAATGTTTAAGGCGATTTCTACAAACATAAAAATTCCATGATCGATCAAATATCTTTCCAGCAGATTGGATGCGTAGAAATTACCTTTCTGATACCACCTTTAACCTGAAAATGGAATTATTTATCGGAGATTATTTCATGAAAATAAAAAACGCTCCCGTGAAGGAGCGTTCTCTCAAAACGTTATATGATAAGGGTTATTCGCCCTTAAGTTTTTCCATTTTTTCCTGTTTGGTCTTGCAGTCGATGCAGAGGGTTGTCACCGGTCTGGCCATTAATCTTTTTTCTGAAATCGGGCCGCCGCAAACTTCGCAGATACCGAACGTGCCGTCGTCAATTCTTTTAATGGCCTCCTGCATCTTCAGGATCAACTTGCGTTCTCTGTCCCGGATGCGCAATTCGAAATTGCGGTCGGATTCCAGGGACGCCCTGTCGGTAGGATCGGGATAGTTTTCTTTGCCGTTGGTCATTTCAGAAACAGTTTTACCGGCTTCGCTCAACAACTCGTTTATTTTTTGAGTGAGCATGGCCTTGTATGCCTTCATTTTTTCCTGTTTCTGTTTCACATTTGCCTGTTTTTCCAAAATAGTCACTCCTTACTTGAAAAACTTGGTCGTCTTTTCTACATGATGAAAATTTATTTGTAAAGAGAAATCTTTGCCAATGGTATTTTTAATTCAGATGGCCCTGACTAATAATAATGTCAATAAAATCAATGGCTTTATTTTTGGCGCCCGTAAATGTTTATGATTTTTTCCACAACGTTGGTTGTCGATTTACCCATAACTTCAGGAATTATCACTACCTTGCCGCCCCATTTCTTAATTTCATCCCGACCGACCACCTTTTCTTCCGGCCAGTCTCCCCCCTTGATGAGCACATCCGGTTTTAGGTATTGTATCAGTTCCAGAGGGGTTAATTCATCAAATATGGTTACAAAATCAATAAATTCCAGGGCGGCCAGCACTTCCGCTCTTTCCATTTCCGGCACAAGCGGTCTTCTTTCTCCCTTGATTGAACGGACAGAGGAATCACTGTTCAAGGCCAGCACAAGCACATCGCCGGTTTTTCTTGCTTCGCGCAGATAACGGACGTGGCCGACATGCAGAATATCAAAACATCCGTTGGTAAAAGCGATTTTCTTTCCCGTTTTCCGCAGATCTTCCAGTTTTTCCCGGAGAGCTCCTCTGTCTAAAATTTTGTTCATTGCAAATCCTTTCTTTATTGTTGATATCGATGATGTAAAACTCTGGCCAGGGTTAACACGGAAACTTTTTGCGCGCCGGCTTTGATTAATATTTTAGAGCATTCGTTCACCGTCGCACCGGTCGTATAGACGTCGTCAACCAGTAAAATATTTTTATCGGCAGTTAAGTTACTGTCGCTGACTTCAAAAGCTCCTTTGATGTTCCGCTTTCTTTCTGTTTTATTCGATCCTGTCTGGGTGGAGGTAAACTTGTGCCGCCTGAGCAGAGAAAAATTAACCGGGACCCCTTTTTTTTCTCCCAAATAACGCGCCAGAATGAGAGATTGATTAAATCCTCTTTCACGAAGTCTTTTGATGTGGAGGGGAACGGGGACCATCAGAGCATATTCGCTGAAGTCGATGTCCGGAAAAGAAAAATCGGCCATGTAACATGCCATCATTTCACCGGCGGCAAGATTGTGTTTGTACTTAAATTGATGAATGGCGTTGAGAATCATGTCTTCATAACTGAAAACGGCCCGTGCCTGCGAAAACCAGGGTCTCTTCTCCAGACAATCTCCGCATAAATGGTTTCCCGCCGGACTGTCGGCGAAGGTTGTGCCGCAGACGGTACAGATGCTGCCGCTGATATGATGAATTTTTTCCGCGCAGGCGGCACAAAAAATCCCGTTTTTGACCGGTTCAATAATCGTAGAGCAACCCAGGCACTGAGGCGGAAAAATAACGCCACGGATATCCCGGAGAACTTCGGCCAGACTCATGCCATGTCCTTATTTAATCTCTTTATTTCCTTTTTGTTTTCATCAACCTTCATCCGGGGAGCATCCCAAAGGTTTTCCAGATCGTAGAACGTTCTGACCGGTTCGTAAAAAACGGAAATGACAACGTCGTCGTAATCCAACAGAATCCACTGGCCGTTGGCTTCCCCTTCGACGCCCAGAGGTTTTATTGTGCTCTTCTTTAAAAATAACTGGATAGCCTGGGCGATCGCCTGCACTTCTCTTTCCGATGATCCGCTGCAAATAATCATGTAATCGGTGAAAGCGGAAATTTCTTTCAAATTCAATACAACGATTTCTCTGGCTTTTTTTTGTAAGACGGCATTAATGCACAACATAAGACGTTCTCGGGTGACATTATTTTTAGTTGGCAAATAGACCTCCTGTTTCAGACTGGATTTATGAAATATATGCCACAAATGACAAAAATTAACAATGCTGCAATTGATCCGGCATCGCTGTTTCCCGCGTAAAATGAAGCCATGCAAAAATATTTGCATGTAAAGAAATATTGTGTAAATATACTTAACAAGGCTATCCCCTTAAAACAAACAAAAGATGCGGACGTGCTGTTTTCAGATATTAGCGGACGAGACTGTTTCTGATACGCAGTGAAAGTAACCTTTATTGCTTGAAATGAAATTCATTCAAGAATTCTCGGGAGGTTTTAATATGAACGTAAAAGGCATCATCTTTAATACAGGAAAATCCACCATTATCAAGGTATTCGGGCAGGCGCCCTGGGATGCGTTTATGGCCAAGCTCGTGGCCAAGGACAAATTTTTCGGCAACATGATCATGTCCATCACACCCATTCCATTGGAAAAATTCATTTTTTTTCTGGATGAACTGGTCAAGGAATTTTTCAACAACGATATGATGCAGTACGTAACCTTCGGGAAGGTGGCCGCCCAGTTTGCTCTGTCGCCTGACGGTATCTATAAATCATATCTTTTGACCAAAGATACAAAGCAGTTCGTCGAGACGGTCATGCCCAAGTTCTGGTCGACATATTTCGATGAAGGTGTTGTCACCACGCGCTTTGAGAACAATGTTGCACATCTGAAAATCACCGGCCTTAACTTCAGACATAATTATTTCGAATTCCTGATCATGGGATTTTTCCAGAAATCGCTCAAAATGTTCGGAAAGAAAAATGTTCCCAAACGCATCAGAAGCCGCGCATCGGGCGATGAGGATGTTTACTTCCAGTTTGAGTTAAAAGATGCCTGATGCAGTGCAGCCGCTTTTTTTATAGATGATTTCCATGTGAATTTCCGCAGGACCGGCGTTTAATTTTCATGTCCGCTTGTTTAGGGAGATCAAAAAAGCCCGATGGAAAAATTCCACCGGGCTTTTCAGTCAAATGCAAAAATGATCTTTTACGGTTCGATCGGGGCTGCCGCATCAGCCGCCCATTCCATAAATGATCCGTCGTAAACCTTGACGTCCTTATAGCCGAGCATCTTGGTCATGACAAAGGCCCAGCCGGTGCAGGTTTTACCGGTATCGCAATACACGATAATTTCCTTGTTCAAATCTTTTCCCGCTGCTTTTTCGGCCAGCGCCGCAAGATCAGCCTTGGCTTTGTATAATCCTTCCGGAGTGAAAAGCTGTCCTACCGGAAGATTGACCGCGCCCTTGATGCGTCCCATCTTGGGCACAAACTCCAGCTTTTCTTTGCCTTCATAGAAAGCGGGAGCTCTTGTGTCTAGAATGGTTGCCTGACCGATTTTCCCCAACACATAAGCTTTGTCCGCGAACAGGGCCTTGTTAACGACCGCCTGGAAAGGTTTGGCTTTTGCTTTTACCGCATCCTTTGACAGGGGTTTGTTTTCCTTGGCCCACCGGGTAATGCCACCGCTTAAAATTCCCACGTTGTCAATGCCCATATACTTCAGCGTCCAGGCCACGCGCGTCATGTCGAATTGCTCGGGAACTTTTTCCGTTTTTCCCACCAGCACGACCTGTGAATTTTTGTCTATTCCGGCTCCGCCGATGACGTCCGTCAGATCATCAACCGCCGGCAGTTCATTGAGGAGTGTTCCTGCTTTGATTGCCCATGTGCCATAGAATACATTGATGGATCCGGGAATGTGACCGGCCTGATAGTCTTCAACCTTGCGCAGATCGACCACGACCAGATTTGCATTGGTAAGGTTTTTCTGCAGCCAGTCCGTTGACACGACGGGATCGATTCCCGCGGCCAGAACGGGCAACGGCAGAAACAGCACGGCCGCAATCAACAACGCTTTCAACCATTTCATTTTTTTCATAGACACCCTCCTTAAAATTATTTGCTTATGGGTTTAATATGATAAATCAATCCTTCGTTGGCTTTCGAGCCGTCCTGAATAAGTCTTTCCGGTTTCAAAAACCCGTCTTGATTCACGTGGCAGGAATCGCAGGAGCGTGTTCGGTTTGTTCTTTTTTTAATATTGTGCACGGCTGAATCCCAGTAATTAGGCAGCGCGTCAAAATTTTCCATTTTTATTCCTTCGTTTTCAAAGGTACTTCTTATAGTAGGTACGACTCTGAGCGTTGTCAAGGTCCTGCGGTCGCGGGGATTCAAACCCAGGAAAAAGTCGGGTTTGGCTGTGGAACCGGTGGCGACATGGCAACTGTAGCACTGACGGTACTGGCCGGAAGAATGACAGCCCTGGCAACTGACTTTGTCCTTGTGGATGGTATGCGCCACCTGGTTGCCTTTATCCTGGTGGCAGGACTGGCATTTCGGACGGTCTTTCACGTCATTTTTTGATTTATAAATTATGCCGTCGCCGTGCATTTCCTGTTTATTATGACAGTCATTGCACATCATACCCTTCTGATAATGGACATCCGGAGTTCCTCCGTATTCACCGGTAAATTCCGGATAAACGCGGCCGCCATGACAGGAAGCGCATGTTTTTCCTTCATTTTTCTTTACAAATTTATGTCCCTGCAGGAGGCCCGTGGTAACACCGCCGACAGGCGGTGATTTAACATGGCAACTGCCGCAGGAAGCGTGGCAGGACCGGCAGGACTTTTCAAAAACTTTTTTATCGAATGTTTTCAACTCTTCGGCGGAAAATCTGCGTTTGACACCTTCACGCTGGCCCAGGCTCGTATAATGAAGGGATTTGGCGTAATTTTGTCCCGCTTTGATATGACATGTTCCGCAGGTTTTGAGATTATCGGAGGGTCTGGCTATCCGACTTTTGTGAGCCGCTTCTTTTGTTTTCCCCAGTTTGTTTCCTTGATGACAGGCAACGCAGTCCATCGACAGATGAAAATCCCTGCCGATGAAATTTTTATTGATCAGATACCCTTTGTAATATTCTTCCGCCCGGACCGGGGGAGGAGCGCCAGCTCACCCCTCGGCCTCACCGCCGATTTCCGGCGGCTTCACCAGGGATTTCATTTCACTGTCGCTTGTGTGGCACCGGGCGCAACTTCCTCTGTCGGCTTTGGCCGTCAATAAAGCATACGGCTTGATGTCTTTCCAGTCTTGGTGACATTTTGTGCAGTTCATCCAGGAAAATTCTTTCTTGCCGTTGTGGCAGTTGAAACAATATTTTTGCGATTGATGCGTATCCAGATCAATCTTGTTTGACCCTTTTCTGATTTGAAAAAGCTTCGAATGACAATCCACGCAATTCAGAGAAGCGTGCTTTTCGTGACCGAATGAAACCTGCTTTTGACCTTTTCCCAGTGCCACGATTGTCTGGTAGGCCGGCGCTTTATAAGGTTTTGGTTTGCCTTTGACGTGACCGACACTTTTTTCACTGATGCGCATATGACATCTTGCGCATTGTTGATCAGAGGCAAATGCATCCTTGCCGTTGTGACACGCGCCGCAATACCGGCCCCGGTAAAGGGATTCCATGACAAAATCCTTCTTTTCCTGGGCAAGCAGGGCCTGCATCTCAAACAGGCCGCTATGGCATTTTTGACAACTGATCTTTTTCACGTCCACATGATGCTGATGGCGGAAGATAACAGATTTGACCGGCTGGGTGTAAAGGATTCCACCGCCGTCGGAAAAGCTGCTCTTCGTGTCAGCGCCGACATTCGCGATACAGAAAACGGCCAGCAGAATGATCAGTAAAAGATTCTTTTTCATGCCGTAACAATCAACCCTTCATGTAAAAAATGTTCGGCTTTGCTCCAATGTGTTCCCGCAAAACCCAGACCGGTTTTTGCAGCTGATGAACCAGTTGAAACACTCTGCTTTTCGGATCGGACACATCGCCGAATACGCGGACATCCGAGGGGCATGCTTGAACGCAAGCCGGTGTATTGGTGCCTTTGGAAAGCCGCGATTCAAAGCAGAAATCGCATTTATCAATGGCCCCTTTTTCTTCGTTATAATAGCGGGCATCATAGGGGCACGCCATAATGCATGATTTGCATCCTATGCATTTTTTGTTGTTCATCTGCACGATGCCGTTGATTTTATTCTTGTACGTTGCCGTCGTCGGGCAGGTTCTGACACAGGGAGGATTATTGCATTGATTGCAGAGGATGGGAATAAATTCCCATTTCTGATCAAGCGATGACGCAAGATCCCGTTTTAAAATTTGTGTGCGCCAGCCGTAATCGGGCACCGTATTGGCGGAGACACAGGCGATCATGCATTTCTTGCAATCGATACAGCGGTCCTGTCTCAAGACCATGGCGTAGTGAGGCTTATACGGATATTTGTCCCGGAAGATATCAAGCGAATAGGCCTTGTTGAGGGTGGAGACCAAGGACAATATCGAACCGCCGGCGAGCACACCGGTAATCTTCAGGCCGATTTTTAAAAATTCCCGGCGCTCCTGATCGAGAGGATATGGCGGGACATCTTTTTTGCCGAGATTGCTCGTCATACGGTTTCTTCCGCTCCGACTACTTCCGGTTCTTTTTCTTGAATGTGTTCCGTCTGCTGGTTTTCTGCAAATCCGGAAAAAACTTTTTCTCCCAGTAGAAATGCCAGAACACAAAAGCTTATTCCGCCCAGCACCACCAGGATTTCATGCACGCTGGGGAAATAGGTATGCAGTTTGGAATACTCAACAACGCCGAGTTCGAAATATTGCGGAACAAGCTGTCCGACTACCACCATATCCATGCGGGTGAAGAACAAACTGAAAATCATCAGCGCGGAAGCAATAAACATAACGGTCAGATTCCTCTCTTTTCCAGCCAGAATCAAAACGAAAGGAATCACCATTCCACCCAGCACTTCAATGGCCCAGAAATTGAAGGAATAAGATCCGTCGGTTAAAATGTTTAACGCCGTTACTGCACCTGGGCTGCCGACGGATGTTGTCAAAAACTTCCAGAGGGTGAAGATCATCATGATGGCCAGCAACAGAAGCGTCAGTTTGGAAACAGACTGCAGAGCTTTTGCTGTAAAATCATCGAAAGCCTCTTTGTTGACCGCCTTATGAGCCAGGAAGAAAAAAAAGATAATGAAAGCGCAGCCCGTGATCAGAGCCGATAAAATAAAATATACCGGAAAATAAGGACCGTACCAGAAGGGACGGCCGTTCATCATGGCAAAGACGCCGCCGAGGTTGCTGTTGGCGGCAATTTCCGTAACCACGCCCAGGAAACCGGCGATGACCGCTTTATGATGATTTTCTTCATTAAAAAGAAAGATAAACTCTATGGTCAGGAACACAACAGCGAATCCGTACAGCGTGCCCATCCACCAGATATTAGAGGAAAAATTGGGAGAAATGACGTTGTAGACAGCCATGCGGAAAGGATTTTCAATTTCCAGTCCGATCACCAGAAAACCCGACAATATCGTGATGATCGACAAATAAACACAACGTTTGGCCAAAGGCAGGAAGCTCTCCATGCCAAAGACATGTCCCAGGGAAGAGACCAGACACAATCCGGTAGAGCCGACAACAAAGAAAATATAAGTGGAAATCAGTATGGCGACGGGCACTTCACGGGAGGTCGCGTACGCGTGGCGGGAGCCGGCAATAAATAAGGCATGAATGCCGCTGCCGATGCCAATGAACAGCATAATACCGAAAGCGGCGACAAAAAAAAGATAAAGCCAGCCTCCGGAACATACACGCTGAAAGGCTGTTTTGAGGCTGGAGATGAAGAACCCTTTGCCGAAGATTGCCATGCAGTGTCCTTATTGTTGAAAACCGCAATTAACACAAAGATCAGACGGTTAAAAAGTTAAAGGAAGTCGGTCTTTTTGTCAAGAGGTTAATGGATCCTGCAGGCATGATGTACTCTTTGACATAATGAAAATTAGATGTTAAATCTCCTTAAAAAACTTTTCTTTTCTCAAGGGGCATGATCCATTGAAAAAAGCAAACTCGCTCTGGTCTTTTTTTTCTTCAGTCACACTTACCCTTGTTCTCCTTTTTTTGATGGTTGTTCTCTTTATTGTTGCCACCCTGATTCCTCAACAGAGTGTTTCGCCTGAATTCGCCTGGCTGGCTGATATCTATCATTCCAGAGTTTTTTATATCCTGATGGCCCTTTTTTCTCTTAATCTGATTATCTGTTCCCTGAATCGTTTGCCTTTGACCATCAGGCAATACCGTGCTTCTCATTTTCCGCCGCCTTCCGGGCTTTTTGAGAATCTTCCGCAGAACCGGACAATCCTGACGCATAAAAAAATGGAAGACGCCGAACAAAGGGTGGAAGCGTCATTATCACCGGCAATAAACAACGTTAAAAAAACAAATACCGAAAAGGGGCATCTTTTTTACCGGGGCAGGGGACGCTTTTCTCTGTTCGGCGTCTACATGGTTCATCTGGGTGTTCTGGTGATTATTGCCGGAGCCGTTGCCGGTTCCATTTGGGGATTTCAGGCAGAGATCCGTCTTGCTGAAGGGCAGGAATCCAACGTGGTTCAACTGGCCGGAAGCGGAACAGAGCATTCGCTTGATTTTACCGTGCGCTGTGAAAAATTTGTTGTCGAGTTTTATGACACGGGAGCGCCGAAGACTTACCGCTCCGACCTGAGTTTTATCAGAGACGGAAAAAAAATGCACCGGGGGTCTGTTCTGGTCAATCATCCTTTGTCCTTCAATGGCCTTCGCTTTTATCAGGCCACTTACGGTGTGTCGGAGGACAGCAGGGCGTATCTCAGATACGAACATACCGGAAGAGAGAGCCGGGAGATACCGGTTCTTCGGGGCGAAACCTTCGATCTTCCTGATCAGAAAGCCAAAGCAACCGTCCTGCGTGTTGAAGAAAATATCATGCAACTCGGTCCGGCCGTGAAACTGCGCATTGAAACGAACAAGAATAAGGTTGAATTCTGGGTTTTTCAGCATATCAAAAAGATTGCGGACGTGAATCCCGGTTTATTTTCCGCAGTGCCCGTTTTTAATCCGGGACGCTTTCAGCCGCTTGTTTTTTCTCTTCAGCGAGTGGAAAATCAATATTTTACGGGACTGCAGATTGTTCGGGATCCCGGAATTCCTTTTGTCCTGACAGGCGGAATCATGCTGCTTATCGGCATCATTGTCATATTTTTTGTTTCGCATCAGCGCGTTTGGGTTTGGGTTGAACAGGAGCCGGACGGAGTCAAAATCAGGGTAGCCGGGCGCAGCAACCGATACAATGAAGCGTCGCAGCGACAACTGGATGATTTGTGCATCAAAATTGAAAGGGGGTTGAGTGCATGAATCATACGATGATTTTTAATTATGTCACGTTTATTTATTTCCTGGCCTTTGTTTTATACCTTTTCAAACTCGTTCTAAAAAAGGAATCCTGGGGATATGCCGCTTCTTTTGCGGCCTGGACCGGTATGCTGGGCCATACGTTTTCTCTGATGCTTCGATGGAAAGAATCCTACGATCGGGGCATCGGGCATGCGCCTCTTGCCAATCTCTATGAATCCTTGATTTTCTTCGCCTGGTCGATCATGATTCTCTATCTGCTGATCGAACGGCGCATTAAAAACAGAATTCTGGGCGCCTTTGTCGTGCCGGTCGCTTTTTTGATTATGGCCTATGCTTCCATTGCTCCCGGCATCAACAGCGGCATTGAACCGCTTATTCCCGCGTTGCAGAGCAACTGGCTGACAACGCATGTTTTGACCTGTTTTATGGGGTATGCCGCATTTACAGTCGCGTTCGGCGGCGGATTGCTTTATTTCTGGAAAAGCATCAGGGATGAAAAAGGGAGCAATGATCTAACGTTGAACGACCATCTTCCTTCGCTGGAAATGCTGGATATCCTGATTTATCAGAGTGTTATGATCGGTTTTGTTTTTCTGGCCATGGGGATCATAACCGGTTCGGTCTGGGCTCATTATGCCTGGGGGGCATACTGGAGCTGGGATCCCAAGGAAATCTGGTCGTTGATTACCTGGCTGATTTACGCGATATTGCTGCATGCGAGGTATGTCCGCGGCTGGCGCGGCAAACGCATGGCTATGCTGGCCATCATCGGTTTCGCTTCTGTTCTATTTACTTATCTGGGCGTCAATGTTCTGGTGAGTTTGCACAACTACATATAAAGGCTGATCCGTCCGCATCAATCAAATCGTTTTTTTCGAAAACAGGAATGTAATCAATGGCCCGACTTTCGTGTGACAGGCGGCTTGTCATTGATGGTAACCGGCGCCTGCGGGTCCTGCATCCATTCCTGCATGGCCCCATCATAAAGACGAACATTTTTATAGCCAAGGACTTCCACAAGAATGTAGGACCAGATCGGGCAGCACTGGCCGATGTCGCAATAGGTGATAATTTCTTTTTCCTTGTCCCTGCCGATAGCGGCTTCGGCGATGACGGTAAGCTCTTCTTTTGTTTTGAAGGTCTTATCTTTATTGAAAGCACAGGAAGTCGGCATGTTAAAAGCGCCGGGAATCCGCCCCATCTTCGGAATGCAATCCATCTTCTTCTCGCCGGTGAAAAATTCCCGCTCGCGAACATCCAGCATAATAGCCTTGCCCAGATGTTTTTTCACATAATCCTTATCGGCGAATTTCGCACGGGAGTATTTGCCTTTAAACGGTTTCGCGTTTGCTTTGACAATTTCCTGAGTCAGAGGTTTTTTTTCGGCAATCCATGTGTTCATTCCCCCATTGAGAAGAGCGACATTTTTGATGCCGGCATATTGCAGGGTGCAGGCGACACGGGCGCTTTGATAACTCAGCCGCGGCGTATCCATGCAACCGGTGACAACAATCCACGCGTCAAAACCGATTCCGAAGTATCCGATGGTATCATCCAGATCATCTGTTTCGGGGATCTCCGTAAACAGCCCGTCTTTCTGGTAAGCCCATGAACCGTAAAAAGCGCTCAATGCGCCGGGAATGTGACCTTCGCGGTAATCCTCAACTCGGCGGACATCCAGGATAATCAATTTCGAATTCTTCAAATTTGCCAAAAGCCAGTCGGTGGATACAATCGGCTCGATGTCACGGGTTTGACCGGTTATCGGCAGCAAGAAAATTAAACAAGCAAGAATAAGGAGTTTGATGACAAAATAATTTTTCATATGACAACCTCCTTTGAATGTCGGATTTCACGCTTTAGAAACGGACACATGAACAGTATGCCACCAATTCTTTACAGAAACAGCCGAATATTTCATACCGCCGGATCAAAACTCTGTCTTATATTGTTTCTATTTTTACCGAAGATGACGATCTATTTCTCCAATCAGCGTTTGCGTTTGATCCGGCAGCAACGCGAATCCCATGTCATTCCGGTAAATGATGTTCATTTTTTTATCGATAATCACATACACGCGTTTTGACAGAGGCAGCAGCCAGTGGTCCGCGCCGTAGAGCTTGGCGATTTTGCCTTTTTCATCCACCAGCAGGGTCATGTTTTTCAGGCCGTGCTTGGCGATAAACTTGCGGTGCGATTCGGCCGAATCCCGCGACAGGCCGAGGATTTTGATTTTTTTGGTTTCGTATTTTTTAATGTTTTGTTGAAACTCAACAAACTGGCGGATTCAAAGCTTTGTATCGTCTTTGGGATAGAAAGCCAGTACCACAGCGCGATGATTTTTGACAGCATTGCTGAGTTTCCATCCGTTGCCCTTTTGATCGGACAATGTAAAATCAGGGGCTGCCTGACCGGAAACCGGGGAGGCGTTTTTTGCCCCTGTTGAAGCACAGGCCGACAATACAAAGAACACCAACACAAAGAAAACGGATTTTGTTATTCGCATACATCCCTCCGATAAAGGTATGGTCGGCAGGCGGTTTAAAAATGACCGCCCGCCATTTTAGGAAAGATTAATCATCAACCGCCATCTTGGTTTTCCATACTTCCAAGACCTTGCCCACTCGATCGGGACCGGGTTTGATTTCTTCAGGCATAAATTATTCCCTTCTTTTCATTATTTTCTTATTAAATCTCACATGGATTAATTATTCAAATAACAGTTTTGTTCCCACCATATTTAAAATGAATTGTTCGGGCATAGTTTTTTCTATTTCCATAATCGCCCTGCGTCCGGTGCAGTGCGTCGGAATGATGTAAGTTGGATTGATTGTCTGAAGCTCCTGTGTCGTGCGGCCGATAATTGGTTCAAAAAACGGTCCCGTGAGATGAAATCCGCCCATTACGGCATGAATTTTATTGATGCCGGTCACCTTCATGGCCTGATAAACTGTATTGATAATGCCTGCGTGTGCGCATCCGGAAAGAATCACCAGTCCCTTGTCTTTGAGATTCATGACGATGGAGGTGTCATCTTCGATGGCATCCCATTCCTCCCGGCCTTCCTTTTGATAATGCACAATGGGCCAGCCTTTTTCAAAGTTTGTCTGACGTGGAATCTCGCCTAGAAAAAGAATGGTGTCGTCCAGCATGAGGCAGGGTTGATCTGTTTCTATCAGAGAAAGTCCGGCCTGCTGAACGCGTTCCCGGGTGAATTTGGGAAAATAAAGATTAAACTCCTCTCCGAATTTAAGGTAGCGCGGCGATTTAAACGCAGACGGATGCGCGGCAAAAGGAATGTTTTCTTTCCCGATCATGGCTGTGAGCTTTTCCATACCGCCCGTATGGTCGCTGTGTCCATGAGACAGCGCCGCGGCTTCCACTGCCGTCATATCGACGCCTAATGTTGCCGCGTTTTGAGCCGCCCCGTTTTCGGAAAACCCGAAATCGAAAAGCAGCGTGTGTGTTTTTCCATCCGCCGTCGTTTTTACCAGCGCCGAAAAACCGTGTTCCGCCAGAACGGAGGCGCGGATTTCACCGTCTTGCAGCGGCGTGGCGCGCGTGATGACGGCGTTGCTGTCCATGGCCGTAAGATCGATATAATTATCCTGCAAGGTTAGAATCTCAATTTTATCCGTTGGTCTTAGCGTTCTTTCAGTCATAAGGTCTCTTTATGAGCTTAATTTATTTGCTTGATCGGGACCGGTGATCTGATTGATAATATTCTGCATGATTTTTCCCGTTGGTGTTTCGGAAAAATGGCAAACAAACACGTTGCCGGAGTCGCCGGATTGGGCAATCGCCGGATCCATCGGAATCGCGCCGAGATAAGGAACATTCATATCCGTCGCGATTTTCTTTCCGCCGCCTGAAGGCAGAATCTGGGTGATTTCTCCGCATTTCGGACAGGCAAACCCGCTCATGTTTTCGACGACACCCAACACCGGCACAGCAAGGCGCTTGCAAAAACTGATGGATTTGCGCACATCCACCGCAGCCACTTTCTGCGGCGTAGTGACAATAATTGCGCCGTCCAGCGGTTGTATCAACTGGCATAAGGACAGGGGTTCATCGCCGGTGCCCGGAGGAGCGTCAACAATCAAATAATCCAGATCGCCCCAGTGCACATCGGTCAGGAACTGTTTGATGACGCCCATCTTCATCGGTCCGCGCCAGATAATGGCGTCGTCCGGATTTTGCAGCAAAAATCCGAGGGACATGATTTTCATGCTGCCGAGTTCCACAGGCAGGAGTTCGCCCTCAGTGCCTTTGAGGGTTTTGTTTTCGAGTCCCAGCATGGTGGGAACGCTCGGACCGTGAATGTCAACGTCCAACAATCCCACCCGTCGGCCGGCAAGTGAAAGAGCCATGGCGAGATTCACCGCGACGGTGCTTTTACCGACGCCGCCCTTGCCGGAAAGCACAACGATTTTTTTATGAATACGGCACAGCGTCGCCTGCAAGCGTTGGCGATCAGCGTATGCTTCAGGGCTTTCCTCTTTTTTCTTTGTTTTAGCCGCGCAGCCGGAATCGCCGCACGTATCACACGTTTTTTTGTCTTCCACTGTTATAAACCTCCGTTGAACGTTTCTTTTAAAGGGAATTTTCAAACAAAATATTTAAAGTAAATATTTGCAGTTGTTTTAATTTCCGCAGTGCGATTGTCCGCATTTGTTGTCCGCACCACAACAGGTTTTCCCGGTTTCTTCATGCAAACATCTCCGTGCATGATCGCGTTGATCCATCCCTGTTGATGTCATCATAAAACCGCTCCCGCCGCTGATTTGCCGCCGGACGTCCCCCGGCATTCGGGACAAACAGAGACAGGCGCGTCATGGATGCTTTGTTGTCTCTCAAAATACAGACCACAGCGGCTGCATTGATATTCGTAAGTCGGCATCGTTTATATTCTCCTCTGTAAATCATTATGCATGTCACGTTCCCGTCTTCAATCCGATGAAACGGATAATCTTGCCGTGTTCATGTTTCGGCATACAAGACACATCATGCGATTCAAAGATATTATTATGAACCATATTTGCGTTTGCCTCTTTTTTGGGCGGTTTGTTCATCAACCTCGTCCTGCCAGCCATTTCTTTTGGTCTTATGCAGATCGAACTTCGCGGTGTATGGCTTGATGTCGATAAGCGGCGTGCCATCGATGATATCGGCGCCGTCAAAACGTACCATATTGCCCTCGATACCGAGAAGTTCAACGATGCTGAGACCGATGGCATTCGGACGACAGGGTGAGCGCGTCGCAAATACACCGTGCTCAATATCCTGAAGAAACGGTTTGACAATCAGTTTCACCCGAAGCGGAGACTGATGAAAATGATAAATCAGATAAATATGAGAAAAACCGTTCAGATCCTTTAATCCGTCTACAAATTGCGAAAAAACTTCAACATGTCCTTTGCATCCTTGAGCATAAACCGATTGAACAGGCGTTTTGTCCGCGATGGTATGCTCGCTGTGGATAATGCCGATAGGTTGATATGTCAGAGCTTCTACCTTCATTTCAATTTGCTTCCAAAGGTCTTGTCCGTGATGTTGTAGATTGGGTAAATTTCAATCAATCATGATGGCACTCATGTCCGTGCTGGGCGCAGGAAATTCCTGAGTCTTTCAGTGTACCGGCGAGCCAGTTCTCGGTGGCGGATTTCACGTCTCCGGAACAGCCGCGCAACACATCAATGCCGTGGCTGTTCAGAACATTGACGGCGCCCTGTCCCATGTTTCCGGCCAGCATGAGTTTCACGCCCTTTTCAGCCAGAACCTGGGCAATGTTGGATTTGCAGCCGCATCCGGCGGGTGACGCGATCTTTTCCTCAGACAGGATTTTTTTCTGATCGTCAATAGTGAATACCGTAAAATATTCACAGTGTCCGAAATGTTCATCAATTTGATTCTGATACGACGGTAATGCGATTTTCATAAACCTCTCCTTTAATATTATTGATTCTTTGACCTGGCCCCGCGTCCTTTGGCTTTGCAGGAAGGTTTGGGTTTATCCAGAGAAACTTCTCCGCCCTCAATTTTTAATGCTTTTCCGTTGAGCAGGACATCGGCTATTTTTTTGTGAGCTTCCTCAACAATCCTGCCGAAGGTCTGGCGGGAAATATTCATCCGGGCGGCCGCTTCTTCCTGATAAAGCTGTTCATAATCCGCCAGACGAATCGCTTCAAACTCATCCAGGGTTAAGTTTACTTCTTCCAGATCAACGGTGGGTATCCCCCGTGGCTTGAAATAATTCTTATCGGGCATTCCGCAAATGTTCCTGCGACATTTTGGCCTGGGCATAATGCTTGTCTCTCCCTGATGCCTATTATAAGCATATGCTCATAACTTGTCAAGGCATAAATATGAGGATTGGTTATTCGCCTTCGGCCAGCTGTGTCAGCGCCTTGCGGTTCAGAACGATGATGATGCGGCCGGCGGTGGAAAGGATTCGGTCGTTGGCCATTTTTCTCAAGGCGCGGGAAAGGGCCTCCGGTGTGGCGCCGAGAATCTTGGACAGTTCCCGCTGTGAGATAGTCAATTCCACACGGGCTTTTTTATCCGCGGATTCTTCCGGTAATAACTGACAGAGAAAAGAGGCCAGTCTTCCTGGAATTTCCTTTAAGGCAAGCGATTCGATGAGTTCCATGGAATCCTTGAGTCGCTGCGACAGAATCTGAATGATATTGAATAAAATGGCCGGTTCCCGTCTGGCCGTCTCTTCCATCACCGTTCCGGGAATCAGCAGAACTGAACTTTCAACAATCGCCATAGCGTTGGCCGGAAAAGATTCCGTCGCAAACGCCGTACAGAGGCCAAACGGGTCTCCCGGACCGAGCAGTTGCAAGGTCTGTTCTTTTCCGTCAACGGAACTCCGATAAAGTTTTAACTGTCCGGAAATAACCACATAAAAAGATCGGATAGGATCGTCTTCGCCGATCACTATTTCGCCCGGTTTAAATTTCCTGACGATGGATTGTGAAATCAGGAATTTAATTTTTTCGGAAGGGACGTCCTGAAACAATACAATGCCTTCGATTTGTCCGCTGATATCCATTGAAAAAATTTCTCCCGCGTTGATTCAAATCAATGAAATTCAAAATACTTGTGTGTATTAGAAAATCAAATTTGATTGTTTTTTACCACAGACAAACGGGAGAAACAAAATAAATTATCCATCCAGGAGGAATAAAAATGAGCAATTCAGATTTTGTCAAGCATGCGGATGATCAGAATTTCGATACAGTCGTCTTAAAGGATGCAAAACCGACACTGGTCGATTTTTGGGCTCTCTGGTGCGGTCCCTGCCGGGCAATCGGTCCGATTCTGGAGGAAATCGCAGCCGTGTATAATGACCGGGTGAACATCGTAAAGGTCAATGTAGATGATAATCCGGCAACGGCGTCCAGATATAACGTCAGAAGCATACCGACACTGATATTTGTTAAAAACGGTCAGGTTACGGAGACTCAGGTCGGATTACTTTCTCGAAATCAATTGGCGTTGTTCATTAATAAAAACTTAAACTAATTTGCAGAAGGGCAGACAGCCCGTCCGTCCGTTTGCCTGATTCGCCGAGGAGCAAATCATGTCCGACTTATTCATCTATCTGCTCATACCGGCCGGATGGTATTTCCTGCAGGCGTGGCTATTGCCGCGCCTGGGTATTTCCACCTGAGTGAAACCAGCGTGTCCGGTCGAGGACAACAAGAAAAAATCCAGCCGCTGCTGATTTAGTGGACAGCCGGAAAAGTTTGTATTATAAAAAACCAACGACCTGAAGTACATGATGACGGGAGATCAAAGCCTATGATTATGCAACGATGGTTTGCCGCAAAAATCTTTTCCTTGTATCATTCAATAATACACTCACCAGCGGAGAAACGACCATGAAAAATCAAAATCGCATGAAAGGGATGATCGCTTATTTTCTGATCGCAATCATGTCCTTTATCTTTATGGCTGCCGGCTGCAAAGATACAAAAGAAGATGCTGTCCCGCGTCCGCAGATCTCCGGTGTGAAGATTGACCCGGTTGCCGTATCGACCGTTGATGATATTTATGAGGTTACCGGGACCGTCCGTTCAAACCAAACCAGTCTGGTGGCAAGCCGGGTAATGGGGGTGGTGACGTCTGTTAAGGTGAAGGAAGGAGACTTCGTTCAGAAAGGGCAATTACTCATCACCATTGATGACCGGGATGCCGAGCAGCGGTTACGCGCTGCCAATATGTCGTCAGAAGCGGCCAAACAAAGTCAGGCTCTGGCGGAAAAAACCTGGCAGCGGTATAAAAAGCTTTATGATGAAGAGGTTGTTTCTCAGCAGGAAATGGACCGGATGGATACCCAGAAGAAACTCGCGGATGCCGAATATAATCGGGTCAGGGCCATGGCGGACGAAGCGGCAACCTACCTGTCCTTTACCAAAGTAACCGCGCCGGTTTCCGGGAGAATCACGGAAAAACGGATTGAAACCGGCAGCATGGCCACGCCCGGCATGCCGCTTCTCGTTGTTGAAGGCGGAGGAAGCTCCTATATTGAAGTTTCGATTGATGCCGGTGTCGGTCCCGCGGTCAAAACCGGCATGCCCGTGGAGGCGGAAATTGACACGATGCTCCGTCCGCTGGCCGGAGTCATCAAAGAAGTTTTTCCCGCTGTTGATCCCGCATCCCGCACGTTTACCGCCAAAATAGGCTTTAAAAACGAAAATCCCCGCAGCGGGTTGTTTGCCCGCGTGCGCTTTCCCATCGGTAAAAAAGCAGCAATCCTTGTTCCTGAGCGGGCTGTTGTTCGCAGAGGCCAGTTGACCGGCGTATATGCGGTGGATGATCAGGGACTGGTGACGTACCGCCTTGTCCGCACCGGCAAGTCATCTTCTGCCGGCACGGAAATTCTTTCCGGCCTGAAGACCGGCGACCGGATTATTACCGACGGTATGGGGAAGGTTGTTGACGGCGGCATCATCTCAGGAGCAGAAATGAAATGACAGGAATGGGAATTTCCGGAAAAATTGCCAAAGCCTTCATTAGATCGAAATTGACGCCTTTGCTGGTTGTTGCCGCGTTGTTTCTCGGCATATTCGCCGTTCTCATCACGCCCCGCGAAGAAGAGCCGCAGATTGTGGTTCCCATGATTGACGTTTTTGTCAACTATCCCGGCGCTTCCGCCAAAGAAGTGGAAGAGCGTGTGACGATTCCGATGGAGAAACTCCTGTTGGAAATCAAGGGCGTCGAGTACGTTTATTCAATTATCAAACCCGGCTTCAACATGACGATTGTGCGCTTCTATGTCGGTGAAGACATGGAAGACAGTCTGATCAAGCTCTACAACAAGCTCATGTCCAATTACGACAAGATCCCTCCCGGTGTTTCCCAGCCAATGGTCAAGGCCAAATCCATCGATGATGTTCCCGTCCTGGCGCTGACCCTCTGGAGCAAATCTTCCCAGTACACGGGGTACGAACTGCGGCGCGTCGCGCTCGAACTTTGCGGGGAACTCAAGAAAAACGCCAATGTTTCTGAATTTTCCATTATTGGCGGCCAGCGCCGCCAGGTCAGGGTAACGCTAGATCCCCAGCGTCTGCGCGCCCACAATTTATCGGCTTTTCAGATCATGAATGCTCTGGAAAAGGCCAATATCGTTGTTCACTCCGGTAAATTTTCGGCGGGCAACAGCGAAACCGTCGTGGAGACGGGGCGGTTTTTGAACGACGCGCAGGATGTCGGCAATCTGGTGCTTCATGTGTTCAACGGAAGACCTGTTTATCTGAAGGACGTGGCCGGAATCAGCGACGGACCGGAAGAAGCGTCCAATTATGTTTTCATGGGCATGGGACCGGCGGCGGCCAAAAAAGGATTGACCGGTGATCCCGCCGGCCAGTACGAAGCCGTGACCATAGCCATTGCCAAGCAAAAAGGAGCCAATGCGAGCATGGTTGCCGATGAAGCCTTGAAAAAAGTGGACGCTCTGAAGAAGCATTTGATTCCTCATGATGTGCAGGTGACGGTGACTCGCAATTACGGCGAAACGGCCAAAGAAAAATCCGACGAATTGCTGTATCACATGCTCATTGCTACCTTTTCGGTCATCATCCTGATTGCTGTTTTTCTGGGTTGGCGCGAATCCATTGTTGTGGCTGTTGCCGTTCCCGTCACGCTGGCGCTGACGCTTCTCATCAATTATCTGTACGGCTACACGCTGAACCGCGTGACGCTGTTCGCGCTGATATTTTCAATCGGTATTCTTGTAGATGACGCGATTGTTGTCGTGGAAAACATCAACCGTCATTTTAAGATGCATAAGATTGAACCGCTCACCGCGGTCTATGCGGTGGATGAAGTCGGCAATCCCACGATTCTGGCGACGTTTACAGTCATCGCCGCCCTGCTGCCGATGGCCTTTGTCTCCGGTCTGATGGGTCCTTACATGAGGCCGATTCCCGTGGGCGCTTCGGCGGCCATGCTCTTTTCGCTGCTGGTGGCTTTCATCGTCAGCCCCTGGCTGGCCTACATTGTTCTGAAAAACGTGCGGCACAAAGAAGAAAAAGAAGAACAGGGGATCGCCGGATATTATGAAAAATTCCTCAGCCCTTTGATCGATGTGAAGAAAAAGCGAATGATAGCGCTATCTGTTATTCTCGGATTGCTATTACTGTCCATCATTCTTATTCCGCTGAAACAGGTAACAATGAAGATGTTGCCGTTTGACAACAAGAGCGAACTACAGGTGGTAATCGATATGCCGGAAGGCTGCACGCTGGAAGAAACGGCGGCGCTGGCCAGGGAGATGTCGGAGTATCTGAAAACGGTGCCGGAAGTGACCGATTTTCAGTCTTACGTGGGAACGGCGTCGCCTTACAACTTTAACGGTCTTGTCCGTCATTACTTTACACGGTCGGGCAGTAACGTCGCAGATATTCAGGTGAATTTTGTCAGCAAGGATAAACGCGATGAGCAGAGCCACGAGATTGCCAAACGCCTGCGCCCGGAGTTGAAGAGAATAGGAGACCGCTACGGGGCAAGCATCAAGGTGGCGGAAATTCCTCCCGGCCCGCCGGTCCTGAGCACGCTGGTTGCGGAAATTTACGGACCGGATACGAACCGTCAAATCGAAATCGCCAAATCGGTGAAAGCTATCTTTGAAAAGACGGACGGCGTTGTGGATGTGGACTGGTTTGTGGAAGACGATCAGCGCAAAATTGCTTTTGAAGTCGATCATGAAAAGGCCGCCGCCAGCGGAATCACGACGGAAGCCATCGCGCAGAGCCTGGGAATCGCCCTGGGCGGCAAAGGAGCCGGCCTAGTGCACATGATCACGGAAAAAGAACCGGTCGAAATATTTTTACGCATGCCCATTGAACAGCGCTCCAACCTGACCGATCTAAAGTCGCTGACTATTCCGTCGGCATCAGGACAGCAGGTTCGTCTGGCGGAACTGGTGAAGACGAGGGAGACCCTGGAAGAAAAAACCCTCTATCACAAAAACATGAAAAAGGTGACCTACGTAACGGGTGACGTGGCCGGGACGGAAGAAAGCCCGGTTTACGCCATCCTGAAAATGAAATCGGCGATTGCCAGACTGCCGTTGGCCGAAGGCTATGAGCTTAAACAATTTTACACGAGCCAACCCTGGTTGGAAGACTGCTACTCCATGAAGTGGGACGGCGAATGGCATATCACTTATGAGGTCTTCCGTGATCTGGGCCTTGCCTTTGCCGTTGTGCTCATGATTATTTATATTCTGGTGGTGGCCTGGTTTAAAAACTTTGTAACGCCGCTGGTCATCATGGCGCCCATTCCGCTGACGCTGGTGGGCATCCTGCCCGGACACTGGCTGTTCGGCGCCTTTTTTACGGCAACCTCCATGATCGGCTTCATCGCCCTGGCTGGGATTGTTGTGCGCAATTCCATTCTGCTCGTCGATTTTATTCAGATGGAATGGCGGGAGAAGGGCGATCTGCGTCAGGCCCTGATTCAGGCGGGAGCCGTGCGCTTGAGGCCGATTGTCCTCACCGCCGCCGCCGTGGTGGTCGGTTCGTTTGTCATGCTCTTTGATCCCATCTTTCAGGGGCTGGCGATCGCCATGATGTTCGGCGCCGTGGCGTCAACCATCCTCACGCTGATAGCCGTGCCACTGCTTTATTTTGAATTCTTCAAAAACAAAAAATGTCCCGTTGAAAAAAACAAAAATCTTGAAGAGAATATTTAGTTTTCAGTTTTTTAATCAACGTGTGGTTCGGTATCGGAATGTTTCGTTTCAGTCATTTGGCCGTTGTGAAAAAGATATAGCTGTGGTAACAGCTTTTTCGGTCCAATTCAGCAATGCATTAAAAGGGTTGTCATGCAGGATATTATCAGCAAAGTTCATGCGCATATGCCGTATCATCTTTTGCCGAAGCATCTGGAGAGAATTCTTCAAAAGAAACTGAATCTGGAAATCTATTTTCATCACTGGGTGCTGGAGAGTCTGAATAAAGCACAATGTATCGAAATCGCAAATGTCCTTAGTGATGCCGGCTTAAAATTTACTTTTCATGCGCCGTTTATCGATTTACGTCCGGGCGCGCTGGATGATAAAATCCGGCGCACGAGCATTGACCGGATAAAGCAGGTTTTTAATCTTGCGCCTTATTATCATCCGTCTAAAATCGTCTGTCATGCATCCTTTGACGAGCGTTATTATGTTTTCGGCGACGATTTGTGGCTGGAGAGCAGCGTCAAAACCTGGCAGGAATTATCGGCGTTGGCGCGGGATGTGAACACGGTTATTGCGCTGGAAAATGTATACGAAAAAAATCCCTGGGTTCTGCGCCGATTATTCGAAGCGCTTTCTTCCGACCGCGTCTGTTTTTGTTTTGATGCGGGACACTTTAATGTTTTCTCCCACGAACCTTTGCGTGTCTGGCTGAAGGAACTGGGAATGTATCTGGGCCATCTGCATCTGCACGATAATTTCGGACAGCGCGACGAGCATCTTCCGGTGGGTCATGGGACGTTTCCTTTTGACGACCTTTTTCAGTTTCTCCGGAAGAGGAAAGTCTCTCCGACGGTCACTCTGGAGGCTCACAATCCAAATAATTTAACCGCGTCGCTTGAAAATATCAACAGAATGGAACTCTTAACGTTTTTAAAATGAAATGTTGAATAATACGTCTGGAGAATGCTTTGCTCAGATATATCGTTAAAAGAACATTATTTATGATCCCGCTTTTGCTGGGGATTACCATTATTTGTTTTTTTGTGATGCATCTGGCGCCGGGTTCGCCAACCGATTTACAGACGGAAATGAATCCGAAAGCTTCTCAGGAAATGAAAGAACGGCTCAATGCTTTGTATGAACTGGATAAGCCGGTTTATGTTCAGTACGCTTCCTGGTTGAAAAAAATCGGCCGCGGAGATCTGGGCGTTTCCTTTTCGTCCGATCATCGTCCGGTCGCCGATAAAATCATGGAAAGACTGCCCATCACCATTCTGATTAATCTCTTATCACTTTTGATCATTATCGCCGTCGCCGTGCCGATTGGCGTATTGTCCGCCGTTCATCAGGATTCGCTTTTCGATAAGGTGACGACCGTTTTCGTTTTTATCGGCTTTGCCGTGCCCACTTTCTGGCTGGCTTTGCTGCTGATGATTTTTTTCGGCATTCATCTGGGCTGGCTGCCGATTTCCGGTCTGCGTTCCTTGAATTATGAATACCTCGGCGTTTGGAAACAGCTGGTTGATCTGGTCAAGCATCTGGTTTTGCCGGTTCTGGTTTCCGCGTTCGGCGGACTGGCGGGTCTTTCCCGCTACATGAGGGCCAACATGCTGGAGGTTATCAGGCAGGATTACATCATGACCGCCCGCGCCAAAGGGTTGAGCGAACGGGATGTTATCTACAGACACGCGCTGCGCAACGCGCTGTTGCCGGCCATAACGATTTTGGGGCTGTCCATTCCCGGACTGATCGGCGGCAGCGTTATCTTCGAAACAATCTTTGCGATTCCCGGCATGGGGCAGCTTTTTTATATGTCGGTGATGGCCAGAGATTATCCGACCATTATGGGGATTCTGCTGATCGGCGCGATTTTGACCCTGGTGGGTAATTTGATTGCCGATGTGTCGTATGCGGTGGCGGACCCGCGTATACGAATATCCTGATGAGATTCAAACGATGAATGCATGGTCAGCCATATATAAAAACAAACTGATGTTAACCGGCGGCGCGCTGGTTTTGCTGCTGCTGATTATTTCCGTTCTGGCGCCGTGGCTGGCTCCCCATGATCCCGGACAGATCGATTTAAACAATGTCCTGGCCGCGCCGTCGATGCACCACTGGTTTGGAACCGATCAACTGGGACGGGATGTGCTGTCCCGAATGATCTGGGGAGCAAGAATTTCCCTGAAAGTCGGTTTTGTGGCGACGGGACTGGCCATCATTGTCGGAACCTTGCTGGGAGCTGTATCCGGATACTATGGCGGCTGGGTCGATTCCGTCATTATGCGATTCGTGGATATTATGCTTTGCTTTCCCACCTTTTTCCTGATTCTGGCTGTCATCGCTTTTCTGGAACCGTCCATCTGGAACATCATGATCATCATTGGACTGACCGGCTGGATGGGAGTGACCCGGCTGGTGCGGGCTGATTTTATCTCGTTGCGCGAGCGGGATTTCGTTCAGGCCGCCAGAGCGATCGGGGCAAGCGATTCCCGGATCATTTTCATGCACATTCTGCCCAATTCGATGGCGTCCATTCTGGTTGCGGCCACGCTGGGCATTGCCGGGGCGATTCTTACCGAATCGGCTTTGAGTTTCCTGGGCATCGGCGTGCAACCGCCCACGCCAAGCTGGGGCAACATTCTGACGGCCGGCAAGGATAATATCGATATCGCCTGGTGGCTTTCTCTTTTTCCCGGACTGGCGATACTGATTACCGTTGTCGGCTATAATCTCCTGGGGGAGGGCATCCGGGACTTGCTGGATCCCCGTTTGAAGAAATAATTCATTCCGGCAGACGGAAGGGTTCACAGTTGATTAAATCGTAAAAATATATTAGAAGCCAAACGTTCATTAACGTAAGGAGAAGGGATCATATGTCAAGAAAAGTCAACGCAGAATCAATCAGCCATGACAAAAGAATGCTTTCGCGTAAACTTATGCAGGGCGAAATTTCCGAAAAAGATCTACAGGCGCTTGTGAAAAAACTTCCCGACGTATCTGACAATGCGGAAGAAGTCACTCTTGATGAAGACAAGAAATAGTTTTTTATGCTGATTGATTCCCATGCTCATCTGGAAATGAGAGAGTTTGATTCCGACCGTGAGGAGGTTATCAGGCGAGCCGGAGCAGCGGGAGTTGACAGAATTGTCACGGTAGGAACCAATCTCAAACTCAGCAGCAGAGCTGTAGCGCTCGCTGAAAAATACGAAAACATTTATGCGACGGTGGGCATTCATCCCCATGACGTGGCCCAAACGGATCACAAAACTCTGGACGCGTTGAAGGAGCTTATCTGTCAAAGCAAAAAGATAGTTGCCTGCGGGGAAATCGGCCTGGATTTTTTCCGCAATATATCGCCCCGCGAAAAGCAACTGGCAATGTTCGCTCAACAACTGGAATTGGCGAAGGAACTGAAGCTTCCCGTCGTTATCCATGATCGCGAAGCGCATCGGGAATCTCTCGAAACCGTTAAATCGTCCGGTGTGAGACGCGGAGTGTTTCACTGCTTTTCCGGCGATTATGCAATGGCCGGAAAATGTATCGATCTCGGATTCTATATTTCCATTCCCGGCGTGGTCACGTTTGACAAATCGGGAAAAACGCGGGATGTCGTGGAACATGTGCCGTTGTCATGGCTGTTGCTGGAAACGGACGCTCCGTATCTGACGCCCGTGCCGTACCGCGGCAAGAGAAACGAACCGGCTTTTATCATTCAGACGGCGAAGAAAGTCGCAGAAATAAAAAAAATATCATGGGAAGACGTCGCGCGGCAAACATCCATCAATACGATGAATCTTTTCGGCATTGAATCTTCTTCCCGCGTTGTTTAACGCCATGGTATCCGGTATTAAAATGACAAAAAAAAAGATTAAAGCCGTTGTTTTATTAAGCGGCGGAATTGATTCCGCCACAACGCTGGCGATTGCCCGGAATGCGGGTTTTGAAATCTATGCCTTAAGTTTCAGTTATGGCCAGCGCCATGCCGTGGAGTTGAAAGCGGCCCGGCGGACTGCCAAAGAAAATAAAGCGGCCCGGCATTTGATCCTGAATCTCGATTTGCGTAAAATCGGCGGATCCGCCCTGACGGCCGATATCAACGTACCCAAGAACAGAAAAGCGGCTCAGATGAAAAAAGATATTCCCGTAACGTATGTGCCGGCACGCAATACGATATTTCTGTCCTATGCTCTGGCCTGGGCGGAAGTGATCGGGGCTGAGGATATTTTTATCGGCGTGAATGTGCTGGACTACAGCGGTTATCCCGATTGCCGTCCCGAATATCTTGCCGCCTATCAAAAAATGGCCGACCTGGCCACCCGAGCCGGAGTTGAAGGAAAACAAAGACTAAAAATTCATGCGCCGCTCATTAAAATGAGTAAAGCGCAGATTATCAGAAAGGGTACGAGACTGGGCGTGGATTACAGCCTGACGCACAGTTGTTATGACCCGTCTTCTTCCGGGAAAGCCTGTGGAGCCTGCGATTCCTGTCTTTTACGTCTGAAGGGTTTTAGAGACGCCGGTTTGATCGATCCCGTAAAATATTTAAAATAAAGGTTCAATATTTTGAGCTATTCTATCAAAGAAATATTTTTTTCCATTCAGGGAGAAGGTTTTTATACCGGACGTTCGGCAGTTTTCTGCCGTTTTGCCGGATGTAATTTGTGGTCAGGCAAAGCATCGGATCGCAAAGAAGCCATTTGTAAATTCTGCGATACGGATTTTGTCGGGTGCGACGGTCCGGGAGGCGGGGTTTATCAAAACGGGAAAGAGTTGTCTGAAAAAATTCGTAAACTATGGCCGGGAAAGAGTTCAAATCCGGTGAGACCTTTTGTCGTTTGCACGGGCGGAGAACCGCTGCTGCAGCTCGATGCGGAACTCCTGTCGGCTTTGCACGAAAAAGGTTTTGAAATCGCCGTGGAAACCAATGGAACGATATTGCCGCCGGCAGGAATAGACTGGGTTTGTGTCAGTCCCAAAGCCGGCGCTCAATTATTATTGCGCTCGGGACAGGAATTGAAACTTGTTTTTCCGCAGGAGGGCGCTGAACCCGAGAAATATGCGATGCTGGATTTTCAGCATTTTTTTCTTCAGCCGTTGGCGTCGCCGGATGACGGAAGGCATGTCCGGCTGGCTCTGGAATATGTTTTGTCGCATCCACAGTGGCGGTTGAGTTTACAGACCCATAAAATATTAGGTATCCGATAAGGGAAGAACACGTGGAGATTTTTAAAGTTTATAAATTCGACGCGGCGCATCGGCTGCCGAATGCCGGGGCGGGGCATAAATGTTCCGAAGTGCACGGTCATTCTTTTTGCGTGGAAATTCACATCCGGGGGCCTGTTGATTCCCGCTGCGGTTGGGTGATGGATTTTGCCGATATCGATCGTGCTTTTCAGCCGGTGCTGGATGAACTCGATCATAAATATTTAAACGACATTGAAGGGCTGGAAAATTCCACGTCGGAGAATATCGCCGTGTGGATATGGAACCGTCTGCATATTCCATTGCCGCAATTGAGCAAAGTGGTCGTTCAGGAAAGTCCGGAATCCGGTTGTGTCTATCGCGGAAGCATGGATTGATCGCAGCAGCCATGCACCTGTCCAAAGCCGCGGAGAAAAGTTTGCCGACCCCCGATGCATCATTTTCATTCCCGTTTTTTGTTGAAAAATAATCTCGTGAATGATAGTTGCTCAAACAAGAAAATGCGTTGAAAGCCATGGATCAGAAGACCGTACAAAAGATAAAAAGCGATCAGCAGGACAGCGTGCTCGAGGAATTGTTGCGGGAGAAAGCCGCGGTGCTGACGCGTGCAAGCTGGGCGGTGGAAGAAATTTTGGAGAAGATGAAACGCATCGAAGGTGAAATAGAAATCATCACATCGCTGATCAAAGCCCTGGATCACAAAAATGATCATTCGGTGGCCTTGCGTCAGAAAAGGATATTCTGCGAAGAGATCAACTGTAAAATAGAAGAATTCAATTCGATTCGTCAGAAAGCCGAGCTTCAATATTATTATTTGATTGTCACGAGGGAAGCGCTGGGTTTGAGGCGCCACGAGATGGTTCAGAAAATTTACCGTGTTCCGGAAAAGAAAAAAAAGATGCAGGCGGCTTGTTAATGGACAGATTCAAAAAACCACGAATGCGGATGGTGGAAACGCAGATCAAAGCACGTGGCATAAACGATGTGCGCGTGCTGAAAGCGATGGAAACGGTTCCACGCCATCTTTTTGTTGATGAAGGCCTGATCGAACAGGCGTATTACGACAGCCCTCTGCCGATTGGCGAACATCAGACCATATCACAGCCGTATATTGTCGCTCTCATGACGCAGGAACTGGCGTTGACGGGCAGCGAAAGGGTTTTGGAAATAGGCACGGGATCCGGTTATCAAACAGCCGTTCTGGCCTGTCTGGCAGATCGGGTTTTTTCGGTGGAACGGATTGCGTCATTGGCAACAAACGCCCGCAGAATTCTTGACAGATTGAATTTATACAATGTCGCGATCCGGGTCGGAGACGGATCCTACGGCTGGAAGGAAGAAGCTCCCTTTGACGCCATTATCACAACGGCTGCGGTTCCGGAAATTCCCCGTTATTTGCTGAGTCAGCTTGCGGTCGGCGGCAGGATGGTCGTGCCATCGGGAGATCGCGATGTGCAAACGCTCTATAAGCTTACCCGTTCCAAAGAAAATCCCGAGGAAATTATCCAGGAGGATCTGGGCGGATGCCGCTTTGTCAGTTTGATAGGGGAGAGCGGATGGGGAAAATAGCTCCTTCGTTGAAATCGTTTTTTTTTATTGTTCTGATTTCTTTTATTTTTTCCTGTTTGCCCCCTCAGTTGCAAAAAGCTCAGGCGTCGGGCGTTTATCACCTGGTGAAAAAGCATGAAACGGTTTGGAGCATCGCCCGTGCTTATGGCGTCTCCGTTCAGGATTTGGTCGCAGCCAATAAAATTGATGATGTGAATTCCATTAACGAAAATTCCGTCCTGTTCATTCCGTCCGCCGAGCGGGTCATCGAGGATGTTGCCGGTGGTAAAGATGCGGATGTTGATGTCCAACCCCAAAAGCCCCAGAATGATTCATCCGGTATCGATGATAAAATAAACAGCCAAACATCCGGTCCAAAAGATTTATCCGCTTCCAAAGAGTCTCCACCCGCAAAGAATATTCAGGATGCAGCCGCTGCAAAGATTCCGTCCGTTAAATTCTCCGGCAGAAAAAAAGAATCTGTCAGCGAAACGTTAGTTACCGACAAAAAAGTCAGTCCGGGCAGGAATAAATTCATCTGGCCGGTGCGCGGCGACGTCAAAGCCCGTTTCGGTGTTCAGCCCAATAAAACGAACAATAACTGGATAAAAATTGTTGCCGGGACGAAAAAAAAGGTTAAGGCCGCAGAGTCCGGAACGGTTATTTTTTCATCAAAATTACCGGTTTTTGGCGAGACAATGATTATCCGCCATAAAGATAAGTTTTCCACCGTATATACGCATCTGAAGAAAAGACTGGTCAGTATCGATAAGAGTGTCGCGAAAGGGGACATCATCGCCGAGATGGGCGAAAAAGATGATGCCGGTGAAATTTACATGAATTTTGAAATTCGCCTGAAAGGTAAAGCCTGCGATCCGCTTTTATTCCTGCCGTAATTTTCTGCTGTTGCCATTGAACAGAGGATCATTATATTAAACGAAAATATTGCGAAGGCCGGTTATGAATCATTCCTTTGAGCAAGGACCCATTCGTCCACCCAGCGAAGCGACAAGCCTGTTGATTCGCGTCAGCAGAAATTGTCCGTGGAACAAGTGCGCTTTCTGCCATACCTATCGCGGGACAAAATTCGAGTTGCGCAGCGTTGATGACGTTAAAAAAGACATTCAGATTATGAAAGACATTGCCGATAAAATTATCGGTCTTTCCCGGCAACTGGGGGAGGGCGGCAACGTCACGCGCAATGTTTTGCGACACATCTACAATAGCGAAGATTTTTATCATGAAAATATTTATTCCGTGGCCGCCTGGCTTTATTACGGCGGGGAAAATGTTTTTCTGCAGGATGCCAATTCGCTGATCCTGAAGACAAACGATCTCTTGTCCATCCTTGGCTTTTTAAAGGAAAAATTTCCCGATGTGCAACGGATAACGTCTTACTGCCGTTCACATACCGCGGCCAGAAAGAGTGTGGCCGAATTCGAACAACTGAGAAACGCCGGCCTTTCCCGCATTCACATAGGCATGGAAAGCGGAAGTGACGAGGTTTTAACGCTGATCAACAAAGGCGTGACCGCAGCCGATCATATCAAAGCCGGTCTCCATGTCCGGACATCAGGCATCGAATTAAGCGAATATGTCATGCCCGGGCTGGGAGGAGAAAAGTTTACCCGTCAGCATGCCCTGGAAACCGCCGGAGTCATGAATGCCATCAACCCCGATTTTATCCGTTTGCGCACGCTCCATGTGGTGCCGGGAACGGATCTGGATGCTTTGATGGAAAAAGGTGAATTCGTTCCGCTGCATGACGATGATATTCTCCGGGAAATAAAATTATTTATCGAGAATCTTGATGTTCAGGGGACGTATCTGGCCAGTGATCATATTTTAAATCTGCTGGAGGAACTCGAAGGTACTTTTCCTGAAGATAAGCAGAAAATGTTGGCGGCAATAGAAACATATTTTGAACTTTCTCCGGTAGAAAGACAGGTTTTCCGCCTGGGCAGGCGCAGCGGATCGTTAAGAAAACTTGATGATTTGTCGGATCAGGACACATACCGGAGATTGAAATCCGTGGTGGATGATTATGCCGCCCGCGGCGAAAGCCTTGATGAAGATATTATCAGAACAATGAATCATTTCATATAAATAACAATATAAAAAAGAAATTTTTGAAGGATAGTATCTTGCCCGAAGCCTCCGGCAGTTTTATTTTGCCAACCGGTAAATATTTTATTGACACGAAAGTTCTTTCTGCTTATACTTCCGCCGTCAAAATGCAATATTTTATCAATTATCAGACAATCGGCGTTTCGCTTCGCGTCTGCTGTTGATCTTGGACAATTTATTCCCGGCATCCCAAGAGCTTAAATATTTACAGCTCGGTAATGATGTGCAGGAAAGAAAAATTCTGCCCGTTGTTATCAAACACTGTCCGGAATAAGATCCGCGTGTTTGCATGATAATGTGATAAATATGTGCAGCATTTTTGATAAAATAAAAACAATAAATTAGAGGAGGCTATACAATGCGTGAGTGTGTAATTATTGATGGCGTGAGATCGCCGAATTCCAGGGCGCACAATGAAAAAGGTTGGTTCAGAGCCTTGAGACCTGATGAAGTTCTGACCAAAGTTTATGACGGATTATTTGCCCGCAATCCCAAAGTGAAACCCGAAGATATCGAATCCGTGTTTGTCGGTTGCGCCAACATTACCGGCATGCAGAATGATATCGGCCGTCTGGCCTGGCTGGCCGGTGGATTTCCGGAATCTGTTCCTACCAACACCCTGACCATGCAGTGTCCCTCGGGCATGGCAGCCACGCAGCATGCCGCCCGCGCGATTATGTGCGGTGAAGGCGATACCTACATTGCGGCCGGTGTGGAAGACATGCAGAAAGTTTTCATGGCGATGCACATGGATTTCCCGCCCCGTCTGGCCAACCGCTACAACATTCTTGATCTGCCCATGGGCAACACCGCAGAAAAGGTTGCGGAAGTTTACAAGGTTAACCGCAAAGATATGGAGAATATGGCTTTATGGAGCAATAAAAAAGCTTTTGAAGCCACCCAGGCCGGAAAATTCAAGAACGAAATCATCCCGATGGAAGGATTGAAAGACGACGGGACGCCTTTCATGGTCGATTCCGATCAGTGGATCCGTGGCGACGTTTCAATGGAACAGATGGCCACCATGAAAACTCCTTTCAAGCCGGATGGAGTTGTCACCGCAGCCACGTCGTCACCTTTGACAATCGGTGCTGCAGCACTGCTGTTGATGGAACGCTCCAAAGCCGACAAACTGGGACTCTCCTACAGCATTAAATATGAAGCCGGTGCTTTGGCCGGTTGTGATCCCACCGTGATGGGTATCGGTCCTATCCCCGCAGTCCAGAGACTTCTGGCGCGCACAGGAAAGAAAGTCAGTGATATCGGTGTGTGGGAATTCAACGAAGCCTTCGCCAGCCAGGCATTGGCCTGCGTAAGAGAACTGGGTATTGCTCAGAACGCTCCTTTTGACAACGTCAATATCTGGGGCGGCGCTCTGGCGCTCGGTCATCCGTTGGGACAAAGCGGATGCCGCATCCTGGTGACCCTGCACAACATCATGAAGTCTGATCGCAAAGATGCCAAATACGGCGTGGCTTCTCTGTGCGGTGCCTTCGGCAATGCCGGCGCCACCATGTTGAGCAGAGTGTAATACGTGATCTGCTAGACGTATCCATGAAAAAGGGAGCTCCTGATGTCAGGAGCTCCCTTTCTTTTTTCATGATGCATTCTGTCGGCCAAGCAGTTTTTACATTTTGCCTGAAAGAAACAGATCGGCGTCGCGGGCGGTCTCGTCGGGAATTTCCTCCATCGGCGTATGTCCGGCGCCTTCGTATTGAACGAATTTTGCGTTGGGCAATTCTTTCTTCCAGTTCTCGAAATATTTAAAAGGGATCCATTCATCCCTGGTGCCCCACATAACCAGGGTCGGAACGCTGAGGTCTTTTATGCCCTGGGAGAGATTTTCATCGTCGCACAATCTTCTCATCTCCGTGAAAACATCAATATAGGATCCTTTGTTGCCTTCTCTCATGGCCAGATCGAAATAGCGGTCTTTGAGTTCCTGGGTGACCTTGGATTTATCTCCGTAAACCTGTTCGACGGCGTCGTCGAACAGAAAACGCGGCATGGTATACCTGGCGAACGGTCTGATGAGCGGATTGCTGGCAAAGGCAAGCAGTCCCGGCAGCGGCTGGGGGAATCCCACAGAATCAACCAGAATAAGTTTTTGGACCTTGTCCGGATGTTTAAGCGTGTAATTCCAAGAAATGTAACCGCCCAGAGAATTTCCCGCCAGATAAAATTTTTCCAGTTTCATTTCATCAACGACTTTTTCGAAGAGTCTGACGGCTTCTTCTTTGCGGTACTGAGATTTATCAGGTGCCGGTCCGGTCAATCCGAAACCCGGAATGTCCAGCCGGATGATACGGTAACGATCTTTCAGCCTTGCCGCCCATCCGTCCCAGGTATGCAGAGACGCGCACACACCGTGAAGCAGGATTAAAACCGGGCCCTGTCCCTCATCTTTATAGTGAATTTTCATGTCGTCAATTTCGATGATTTCCGATTCCTGGTCGGCATATTTGATTTTTAATTGTTCCACCGGCATGCTGTTCATTCCCAGCGATGTACAACCGAATGCGGCGGCGATCATGCAGAATAACAGAAATAGAATGAGCTGTTTGATGCTTATCATTGAGCGTCTCCTCGAATGTATTTACTGAACGGAAATAAAAAATTTGGAAAAAACTATATGGCTTTCATTTTTCCATGTCAATGAATTATTCGACGCACGACTCCCCGCCATCTATGACCGGCGGTTATAGAAAAAAATTTTTTGACCAAATAAATATTGTCAAATTTGTTCTCATGCTTTATATTATAATCAAACATTCAAACTCAATAATGTCAGAAAGGAGTATGTTTATGAAAACGTATGCCATTAAGTATCTGGAGCTGGCTGAGAAACATGCGGAAAAGGTAGCGGCAAGGTGGTTGAAAGACGTCAAAAGCAACGCTAAAACACCAACGTATAAAAGTTTGAATGAAGAAGAGATCACCCGTCAATGTGTCCGGTTTTATCAGAACTTCAGCAAAATGTTCCTTGATGAGAAAATCACCGATGATGTGCTGAGATATTTCCGCGGTTATGCGCAGGACAGTTTTGCGATGGGCATTCCCGCCAAAGAGACGATTTATGCTCTGATCCTGATGCGAAGACATATCTGGCTGTACGCCGAATTTCAGGCTATCTTTACTTCCGGCATTGATCAGAGGCAGGCATTGGATACTCTCGGACGTACAATTTTATTGTTCGACTATGCCTGTTATGAAGTGACCAAAGAATACCAGGCGCTGATGAGAGAAGGAAAAAGGTAAAAATTAATAAAGACAAAAATTTATTTTTAAAGCCGGACTTAATCTCATAGAAAGGAGAACTTCTTATGGTAGATTCTATAAAATTACTGGATATCACGGAACAGAACGCCGAGGAAATCGCTGAACATTGGGCTATGGAGGTTCAAAAAAATAGTCGAACAACTCATTATCGGAATATCAAAAAGGAAAAACTGATTATCTACGCGATTGATTTTTACCGTAATTTAAGAAAATTACTCGTTCCCGATGATCGTGTCGAATATACCCAGGAGTATTTCCGGAAATATGCGAAAAAATGTCACGAAATCGGTCTTCCCCTGCAGGAAGCGATTTACGGACTGGTGCTGATGCGCCGTCATATGTGGCTTTACGCTGATTTTCAGGCAATTTTTATTGATGCTCTGGAACACAATCAGGCCATCGACAGTATCATGAGAATCATGCTCATGATGGATTACGCCGTATATGAAATTACGCAATATTACCTGGAAACTGCAAATAAATGATTTGTGAATAAAAAATGATTAAAAAAATCCCCGGATTGAGAGCAATTATTCCGGGGGTTTTTTTTGTTTTTGCAGCCGGGCAATGGATTGGCCGAATAAGAAGATGGCGTCTATAAGTATTTGTTATAATGTCGGTATTTGATTGGTTCATTGAAGCAGACACGTAAAATGCTCAAATAGTATAAATTTGTTGACAGAGTCAGTTTTGGGATGTATAAGACTTCAAAATGACTTTCGGTCATGAGTGTTTAATTTTAAAATATTACATCAAAATTAATCGTGGTTTTGTCGGAAACTCATCAGGGAAAGCATTTTTTTAAGGAGAAAGGTAGTCGCTCTGTCGGAACGAGCAAAAAAATATAATTAACAAAGTTTAAGGAGGATTATATGGCGAGTTTGTGGGTTGATTTACGGGATATTAAATTCCAGTTGTTTGAAGTATTAAAGATTGAGGAAACATTGTTAGGCAAAGGCCGTTACAAAGATTTTGATGCAGATACATGCATGATGGCTCTTGATGCGGCAGCAAAATTTGCAGAGAACGATATTGCTCCCACCTATCCTGATGAGGTTCATCGTAAACCGGTCGAGGCGACATTTGACAAAGGCAAAGTAACGACGCCCGAAGCATATAAGAAATTATGGAAACTTTATTGCGAAAACGGCTACATGGCTATGGCTGACCAGCCGGAAGTCGGCGGACAGGGATTCCCCGCCGTTATCGCCGCCGCCGCCGCAAATATGTTTTTGGCCTGTAATCAGGCATTTGTAATGTATCCCGGTCTTTCCCACGGTTGTGCGAGATTGATGGAAGACTTCTTCCAGCATCCGTTTCGCGACATCATTCTGGAAAAAATGTACACCGGAGAATGGGCGGGAACGATGTGTCTGACCGAACCGGGTGCGGGATCTGATGTCGGTGCTTTAAAAACCACCGCCAAGAAGAATGCAGATGGTACCTACTCTATCGTCGGCACCAAGAGCTTCATCTCCGCCGGTGATCATGATCTGACTCCGAACATCATTCATCCCGTTCTGGCCAGAATCGAGGGCGATCCCAAGGGAACAAAGGGCATCTCCATTTTCATGGTTCCCAAATTCAGATTCAATGAAAAGGGCGAGATTGGAGAAGCAAACGATGTGCAGTGCGGCAACATTGAAAGCAAAATGGGTATCCACGGCAATGCCACCTGTACACTGAACTTCGGTTCAGACAACAAGTGCATCGGTTATCTGATGGGTGAAGAACGTCAGGGTATGCCGATCATGTTCCATATGATGAACGAAGAACGTCAGGGCGTCGGCATGATGGGCGCATCTCTTGCGATGGCCGCTTATCTGCATGCTCTGGATTACGCCAAACAGAGAATTCAGGGCCAGGACGTCATCATGATGGCCATGAAGGTTGAAGACGCACCTGCCGTGCCGATCATTAAACATCCGGATGTCCGCAGAATGCTGCTCAAACAGAAAGCCATTTCCGAAGGTCTGCGCCTTCTGGCATATTTCTGCTACTTCTGCATGGATAATGAATTCAACGCAATGATCGATGGTAATGAAGAGCAGAAAGAATTCTGGCATGGTCTGATCGAAGTTCTTACGCCGATCGTCAAATCCTATTGTACAGAAAAAGGCCAGGACAGCATCGAACTGGCCGTGCAGTGTTACGGCGGTTACGGTTTCTGCCGTGAATACCCCGTCGAGCAGATGATGAGAGATAACAAGATCAATCTGATTTATGAAGGGACCAACGGTATCCAGGCTCTTGACCTGCTGGGACGTAAACTGGGCATGAAGAGAGGCGCTTATTTCATGAACCTGCTGGGCGTTACCAAGGAAGCTATTGAAGAAGGCAAGAAAATCGATGCTTTCAAGAAGGAAGCCGAGACCGTAGAGAAAGCCCTGAATGCCTGTGCTGAAACGGCTCTGGCCTTCTCCAAGATGATCAAAACCACGCCTTTCGTTCCGCTGATTGGCGCCTGCGATTTTCTGAACTGCCTGGGTGACGCGCTTGTCGGTTGGCTGCACCTCAGAATGGCTCTGGTTGCGATTCCCAAGTTCTTCGCAGCAGATACCGGTGAAATGGACAAAGCCTTCTATCGCGGCAAGATTGAAGCTGCCCGATTCTTCATTAACCGTATTACGGGACTGGTCATTCCTCATCTGGAAAACCTGAAGCAGGATGAACAGAGTGCGATGAACATTCCTGAAGAATCATTTGCTGTATAAAAATGATTTTTTATAAATGAATTTCCGGAACGGGGAGGCTTCAAGCCTCCCCGTTTTTTTTAGTGACACTCGCTAAGCGCGAATGTAATGACGCGCGAAGCGCAAGTGGAACTATCCCCGGAGCGAATAATCTAAGAGTCATAATAGGCGAAGCGGGATCAGACACTCGCTAAGCGCGAATGTAATGACGCGCGAAGCGCAAGTGGAACTATCCCCGGAGCGAATAATCTAAGAGTCATAATAGGCGAAGCGGGATCAGACACTCGCTTGACCTGTCATTTAATTTATGCCACAAATGGGTATGCGCAAAAGAAAATCACAGACTCAGTTACTGTCAATAGGCGAAGTGTTATTCTCGATTCTGAAAAAAAGAGGAATGACCTCGAAAATCGAAGAGAGAAAACTTCAGAAACTCTGGCCGGAAGCTGTCGGCTCTCAAATCGCTTCACAGACACAACCGGACTCTTTGAGAAACGGGACGTTGTTTGTTAAAACGGTTTCTTCGGTCTGGGTGCAGCAGCTTCATTTCATGAAAGAACAGATTCTTGCCAGATTGAACGAACTTGCCGGAAAAGCGCTGATCCAGGAAATACGTTTTATTGTGGGGCACACCCTTGTGCGTGAAAAACAGGCGAGCACTGTTTTAATCTCAAAAAGAGCTGTTTTGAAAAAAAGAGATAGGGAAATGATCGCCGAATGCACCGGTTCTTTAGAGGATCAAGAACTGGCCGAGGTTCTCCAACGGGTTATGCAACTGGAAATCAGCCGCCGCCGTCAGTTGGAAAACGAGAAAGCTCGTTGAAAATTCCGCACATTTCCTGAGAATATTTTCTGCTTTGATTGTAAATAAATAGCGGTGGCTCGATTTTCAGTTCCTCCCGGGAACCTTTCCGGCCTTCCACCAGAATAAATTCAGCGTCGGATGCGATATCCGAATAGACAAGCTTCATTCTTTTCGGTTCGATACCGTTTAAGCGAAAAAGATAGATAAGCTCCACCATTCTTTTTGCCGGATAGATGGTGAAAACTTTTCCGGTCGGTTTTAAAAGATATTTTGCCGCGTTTAAAAAGTCTTTCAGAGAACCTTTCACTTCGTGACGGGCGATGGCTTTTTCCTCTCGAGGATTTATCCGGCCGGAATGTAATTTTCGATAAGGCGGGTTAAATATCGTTGCGTCAAATGAACGTTCCCGGAAAATGTTCTTGATATGACGGGCGTCGCCTTGGACAATGTCAATACGGCTTTCCAGATTATTCACCCGGGAATTCCTGCGGGCGAGTTCCGTGGAATTTTCCTGAATTTCCAATCCAACGCCGCCGGTGCCGGGGAAACGTTTGGCCAGAATCAGCAGAATAACGCCGCCGCCGCAGCCGATATCCATAAATTTTGTGCGCTTTTTCAGAGAAACAAAATGAGCAAGAAGAAGGGAATCAATCGAGAAACGATACCCTTTTTTCTTCTGGTAAACACGCACCAATCCGTTGAGGATTTCGTCAAAGGTCTCTTCTTCCATGGGTCAGATGATCAAAATTTTCAATCCAGTCTGTGCGTAAATAAACCGCTGCGCAGTTTCGGTTCGAACCATGTTGACTTGGGCGGCATAATCGCTCCGGCATCGGCAACTTTTATGATCTGTTCCATGGTGGTGGGATAAAGAGAAAATGCCACGGCAAAACCGTCCTGATTCACGAGTTTCTCCAGTTCATCCATGCCCCTGATGCCGCCGATGAATTTGATGCGGGCATCAACGCGCGGGTCCGCGATTCCCAGCACCGGATAGAGTAAATGATCCTGCAGGATGGCCGCGTCCAGGCTGGCCACGGGATCATTCTCATCGTAAAGTCCTTTTTTAATGGTTATTTTATACCAGCGACCGTTCAGATACATTCCAAAATCATGAAGCTGTTGCGGTGACCGTGCCGTGAAGTTTTCAGTAATCGTAAAACTGGAGCCGATCTTCTCAAGGAATTGCTGAGGCGTAAGGCCTCTGAGATCTTTGACTGCACGGTTGTAATCCATAACTTTCAACTGCGTGTGGGGGAAGAAAACGGCAAGAACGGATTCGTATTCTTTCGGCGAGCTTTTGTCTTTATCGTTGTTTCGTCTGTTGCGCGCAATGGTTGTTGCGGCAGCCGCCCGGTGGTGGCCGTCGGCAATATAAAGGGCGTCCACGGCAAGAAACTCTTTTTTGATGGCTTCAATGTGTGCGGTCTCGGTAACGACCCATACGGTATGTTTAATGCCGTCTTCCGCCGTAAAATCGTACTCAGGGATGCCATTCGTCAGTTGATCGACAATCCTGTTCAAATTATGACGTTCACGATAACTTATGAATACCGGACCGGTTTGAGCATTGACGGTGTCCACGTGCCGGATGCGGTCTTCTTCCTTGTCCTTTCTGGTCAATTCATGTTTTTTAATCTTCCCGGCGTCGTATTCCGCCGCGTTCATCAGACCGACGATACCCGTCTGCAGCTGAGAACCCATTTGTTGTCTGTAAATATAAAAACGCGGTGATTCATCCTGAATGAGAATTCCTTTCACCCGCATGTCTATAAAATTACGTTTTGCCGTTTGATAAATCAGATCGTCGTCGCTTCCGGTTCCATCCGGGACGTCGATTTCCGATTTTTCGACATGCATAAAACTCAGTGCATTACCGGAAACCGCTTTTTTCCCTTCCTCCCTGGTCATCACATCGTAAGGAAGCGCTGCAACCTGAGCGACAAATTTCTGATTTGGACGAACCGCCTTAAAAGGTAACACTATTGCCATAATTCAATCTCCTGACAGTAAATCTTTTCTTGCGGAATTGATAACATACTGACATAATCTATACAACATAAAAATATACCGGAGAAGAGCGGAAACAAGCATGAACACACTGGTTTTTATTCACGGGCTGGAGAGCACGGCGCGGGGCACCAAGGGGCAGTTTTTCCGCAAAAATTTTCCGCAGATGATCATTGAAAACTACACGGGAGATTTTGCGGCGCGTATGCGAAAACTTCGAAGCCTTCTTGACGATAAAACCGATTTGATCATCGTCGGTTCGAGTTATGGGGGGCTGATGGCCGTTCAATACGCCGTCGAAAATGAACACCGGATGAAAAAGCTGGTTCTTCTGGCACCGGCGTTGAACGTGAGTGACTTCACGCCGCCTTCCCGGGTTTTAAAGGTTCCTGTCGTTCTGTATCATGGTTCCAACGATGACATCGTTGATCCGGAAAAGGTAAAAAACATTGCTTTCCGGTATTTCACCGCATTGGAATATCATCTGGTTCCGGACGACCATGTTCTGCATGAAACGTTTCCGTCCCTGGACTGGAAAAAACTGCTGACGGCCGGTTAAAGCTCCCTAATCCATTTGAATAACAGGGATTATGGGCTGTAAATTACCTTGACAATCCATGGTTGATGTCTTAATCTTTCAAAAATTTTATTGAGTCCGATTACTATGTTTTCTAAAAAAATCGTCATTCGCTACACACCCGATACGGTTCAACAACCGGTGATTTATCAACTGGTGAAGCAATACAATCTTGTTTTCAATATCTTAAAAGCGAGAATCTTTCCACGCCGCGAAGGCGTTATCGTTTTAGAATTAAGCGGTTCCAAAGAAAATTTCGATCACGGCATCCGTTTTTTAAAGGAACTGGGTCTGAAGGTGGAACCACTGTCCAAGAGCGTCAGTCAGAATGCCGATAAGTGCGTTCACTGCGGAGCCTGCACCGCTTTTTGTCCGACCGGCGCCTTGTCCTTTGAAAAAAAATCGCAAAAGATCATATTTGATCCGGAAAAGTGCAATGGCTGCGAGCTTTGCGTTTCCGCCTGCCCCGTTCGTGCCATGGAAATCAATCTGTTATAAATCAATTTTCTGAGGAAATTTTTATTGTTCGGGATGATTAAAAAAATAAACTAAAATTTATTTCTTTAATTCTTTGTCCAGTTCCTTGTCGGACGCATCCAGCAATTTATTAACACCGCCCGGAGCTTCTTTCGTTTTTTTGTACAATTCTTTTCCGTCGTGATAAAAATTTTTACTTTTATCCTTTATTTCACTAATACCGGATTCGACCATCTGAACGGATTTTTTGACCTTTTCCTTTGTGTCTACGGGATTCTGGGAATAATAATAACCGAAAGCGGCCAGTAAGAAAAAGAATGCTATGATGATTAACTTCATCAAATTTTTGAAAATAAAATTCAAAAATAATAACACGATTAAAATAACGCCTATGACAATTACGGCTGGATGAGTTGATATGTAACCGGTAATAGCATCCATTGTGATAAACGCTCCTTCGCGGATCGATGATGGTTTGATGTAAATTCTATCATGAAGTCTTTCGATTTTACAGTAAAAATAATCAGCACGAGTCAATGAGACTGAATACGGGAACGGGTCATCTCATGGGGTTGAGAACAATTTTGCCTCTTGCTTATATTCGGGTTTTACCTTATTAAAAAGCGGACATTTGTTTGTGCGACGGCGTAAACAAGACAAAACATTCAGATTTGGATGAGCAAATGTTTTCGGATCAAAGCAGAAGCGACATTCTCCTTAATTTAGAAAAAAGACTTGCGTATCATTTCCGCGATATTCATTTTCTTTCCACCGCGTTGACACATCGTTCCTATGTCAATGAAAATCGGCAGCTCGATGCATCCGACAATGAAAGGTTGGAGTTTCTGGGAGACTCGGTGCTGGGGTTGTGCATAAGCGATTTGCTCATGAAAAAATATCTCCAATCCTCAGAGGGCGATCTGACGAAAATGAGATCCGCACTGGTCGGCGAGAAGAATCTGGCTCAACTGGCACGCGATTTAAAAATCGGCGATTGTCTTTTGGTCGGCCGCGGAGAGGAAAATGCCGGCAGTCGTGCCAGGGATTCTTTTTTGGCCAACGCGTTTGAAGCAGTGGTTGCAGCGATTTATCTTGATTCCGGTTATCATGATGTTCAATCGGTGGTCTCTCGATTATTTGAACCGCTGCTGGAAGAAAAAAATATGTCTTCCGATTATTTCGACTATAAAACAGCCCTGCAGGAATTTTGTCAGAGAAAATATAAAACAATTCCCATTTATGTGGTTGCAGATTCGACCGGTCCGGAACACGCCAAAGTATTCGAAGTGAGAGTGGTCATTGTCAACAAACTTACGGAAATTGGCAAAGGCACGAGCAAGAAAGAAGCCGAAAAAAAAGCCGCTCAAAAAGCCTGGGAAAAGCTGCAAGATGAAGAAAATCAGCCATGACGCGCCAGTCGATCAACATTCCCTGATCATTCCCGTCTTTATCATGAACAGCGGTTGTCCTCATCGCTGTGTTTTCTGCAATCAAAAAATAAGCGCCGGGAATCACCCTGCGACAATAACGAAAGAATTATTGGACGCGGAGGTTACCTCCTATCTGAACTGGCATAAAAACAAAGCCGGAAAGGTGGAAATCGCCTTTTACGGCGGGAATTTTACAGGGATTGATCCGGAATCTCAGGAGGAACTTCTTGCCCTGGCGAATGCCTTCGTTCGAAAAGGCGTCGTCAATGCCATCCGGATTTCAACAAGGCCTGATTACGTCGATCAGGAAAAATTATCGCTGTTGAAACAATATAATGTTTCCACGGTGGAAATCGGTGCCGAGTCTTTTGTCGACGACGTTTTATCGCGTGCCCAGAGAGGACACAACGCCGCCGATATTGAAAACGCCGTCACTCTCCTGAAAAAAAACGGTTTTGAAACAGGGCTGCATCTCATGGCCGGTCTGCCCGGCGATACCCCGGAAGGTTTTGATTATTCCCTGAACAAAACCATTGAACTTCATCCCGATACGGTGAGACTTCATCCGGTTATTATTTTCAGCGGAACCGCTTTGGCGGAAGATTTCAACCAGGGAAAATACAGCCCGCTGGACATTGAAGAGGCTGTTTCATTATGCAGCAGAGCCTGGGAAAAGCTGTCCGCTGCCGGTATGCGCATCATTAGAATGGGTGTGCAGATGACTCCGGAAATGCAGCAAAACGGTGCTGTCCTGGCCGGACCGGTTCACCCGGCATTCGGCAGTCTTGTCCTGTCCGCTGTTTTTTTGCGCAACATGATCAGCGCTTTGGAAAAAATATCCCGTGACAGCAGAGATATTATTTTTTATATCTCCGAGCGGGATGTTTCCAGTTTTCGCGGCTTGAAAAATATGAATATCCAGGCAATAAAAAAGCTTTACCCCGGTGCGAGATTGATTGTAGAATCGTCTCCCAATCGCCCGCGGGGCGAAATAGTTGTGACCAATGACCTGGAAGAGGTTGCTGGTCTGAAAATTCCGGGAATGCTTTAAGGGGAGATAGGGACATTGTTTAAATCAGGATTCATCGGTATCATCGGACGCCCGAATGCGGGCAAATCCACGCTTTTCAACACGATTGTCGGCGACAAAATTTCAATCATTACCGATAAACCGCAAACGACGAGAAACAAAATTACCGGTATCAAAAATTATCCTGATGCCCAACTTGTTTTTCTCGACACGCCGGGCATGCATAAGCCAAAGACGCCCCTGAACCGCGCCATGGTAGAGACAACCAGAGAAACGATCGGCAGCGTTGACGTTCTGCTGATGCTGATTGAGGCCAACCCTCGTGTTCATCCTCAGGATCTTTTTCTCATCGAAGCGTTGGCGCCGGTTCAGTCGCCGGTTATTCTGGTTATCAATAAAATAGATCTTATTGAAAAAAAATATCTCCTTCCTTTGATTGATCAATTCCGTATCCTTTACGATTTTCAGGAAATATTTCCTGTCTCCGCATTAAAAGGCGAAGGGATTGAAGCATTACTCGAGGCGGTCAAGGCAATGCTTCCGGAAGGTCCCCGGTATTATCCGGATGATATTCAGACCGATGCAACGGAAAGATTTATCGCTGCCGAATTCATCCGCGAAAAAATAACCCTGTTGACCAAACAGGAAGTTCCGTATTCAACCGCGGTGACCATTGATGTATTCAAGGAAGACGAAGAAAAAAACCTGATTCGCATCAGCGCAACAATCCATGTGGAAAAAGATTCGCAAAAAGCGATCATGATCGGAAAGAGGGGAGCCATGCTCAAAGAAATAGGCACGCAAGCCAGAATGGATATGGAAAATCTTTTCGGCGCCAGAGTGTATCTGGAATTATTTGTCAAAGTGCGGAAAGAATGGACCACCTCCGATAAAATGCTTCAGGAATTCGGGTTGTTGAAACAATAAGGATGATATGAAAGAAAAACCTGTCATTGCCATCGTGGGACGGCCCAATGTCGGTAAATCGACGCTGTTCAATCGGATAGCCGGAAAACAGAAGGCCATCGTGATCGATGAACCGGGCGCAACACGCGATCGCAATTACATGGATTGCGTTTATCATCATAAAGCTTTTACGCTGATCGATACCGGAGGGTTTGAGCCCTCATCGGAAGAAAAAATTCTTGTGCAAATGCGCGAGCAAAGCAATCTTGCCATTGAGGAAGCGGATGTCATTATTTTTCTGATGGACGGCAGGGACGGTCTGACGCCTTCGGATATGGAAATTGCCAGACAATTAAGAGGAAAGAATAAAAATATATTTTATGTTGCCAATAAAGTCGACGGCGAGCGTCATACGGATTTGCTGACCGATTTTTACCGGCTGGGTATGGAAGAGATTCATTCGATTTCCGCTCAGCACGGCCTGGGGGTCGATGAATTGCTGAACATTGTTGTTCGCGATTTTCCGGAAAGGGCAACGGATCAGGAAGATCAGGAAACTCAGATTAAAATCGCCATTGTCGGCAAACCCAATGTGGGCAAGTCATCTCTTGTCAACAAGATTCTGGGCAAGGAACGAAGCATCGCCAATCCCATGCCGGGCACGACCCGCGATGCGATTGATTCAACCGTCAAGGTTCATGGAAAAAATTATCTGCTGATTGACACGGCGGGAATCCGCCGAAAAAGCAAAATCAGCCAGACACTGGAAAAATACAGCGTTGTACAGGCGCTCAAATCCATCAATCGCTGTGACATTGCGCTGGTTTTAATTGATGCGGAAGAGGGAATCACCGAGCAGGATACAAAAATTATCGGGCTGGCTTATGAACGGGGCAAGGCCTGCATCATCGTGGTTAACAAATGGGATAAAATTGAGAAAGATAACTCCACCGTCGGCAAATTTGTCGAGGACATAAAAGATACGGTTAAATTTCTGGATTTTGCGCCGATCATTTTTATTTCCGCATTAACCGGACAGCGTGCGCCGAAAATATTTGATCTCATCGATAAAGTTTACGAACAATACACGAAGAGAGTAGGCACATCTCCGTTAAATGATTTGATAGAAAAATCAGTGCGCAAGAATCCCATGCCCCGTTATCAGAACAGGCAGATGCATATCGTCTACGCCACGCAGACAGATATCAAGCCGCCGACGTTTGTCTTTTTTGTCGGCCATGCCAAAGGGATCCATTTTTCGTACGAACGCTATCTTATGAACCAAATCCGCGAGGAATTCGGTTTCGACAGCGTGCCCCTGAAACTTATTTTCCGTAAAAAACGCTGAAACACCTTTTAATCAATAAGCCATGAATCCATTGACAGCCCGTCGTATATTTTATATAGCCGCATCATCATGGAGGCTTCCTAAGTGATATATTTCCGCAATGTTCATCTGTCTTTTCTGGACAAAAAGCTTTTCGACAATTTAAGCTGGACGATTCATCCCCAGAGCCGTATCGGTCTGGTCGGTGAAAACGGCAGCGGAAAAACGACGCTGTTCCGGGTCTTGATGGAGGAAGTTCACCCCGACGCAGGGGTCATAGAAATTTCCGGAAGAAAAAACAATGTCGTCGGTTATCTCCCTCAGGATATGGTTGAACTTGAGGCGCTTCCTCTGATCGAGTTTCTTAAGAAAAAAAGCGGAATGGCTGCTGTTGAAAAATCCATTCACGATCTGGAACGTCACCTGTCGGACGTGAAGCAAAATACGTCCGGATACAGCGAGCTTTCAAAAAAATACTCCGATGCGCTGGCTCATTTCAGCGCAATGGACGGTTATGCTTTTGAAACACGGGCCAAACAGGTCCTTAAAGGGTTTGCTTTCACGGAAAACGATTTTAATCGACCGTGCAATTTATTCTCCGGCGGATGGAAAATGCGTATTCTTCTGTCGTCAATTCTTCTGGCCCGGCCCGACATTATGCTTCTGGATGAACCCACCAATCATCTCGACACGGAAAGCATGGAGTGGCTGGAATCTTATCTAAAGGATTATCGCGGAACAATCATCGTTATTTCCCACGATCATTTTTTTCTGGATAAGATCGCCACGCAGATTGCCGAGCTCTCATCGTGCAACATTCATATTTATAAAGGAAATTATTCCTACTATTTGGAGGAGAAGGAAAGACGGCACGCTGCCTTGAAAAAAGAAATGGAACTGCAGAGGGCTCAAATCAAGAAAGTCGAGGAATTTGTGGAGCGCTTTCGTTACAAAGCGACCAAAGCGTCGCAGGTGCAAAGCCGCATTAAAATGCTGGAAAGGTATTCCGACATCAAAGTGGAAGGTAAAACGAAAAGCGTTGCCATGAAATTTCCAGAAGGGAAAAAAAGTTCCCGGGACGTGGTCAAGGCAACCGGATTGGGGCATCGCTATGGCGGGTTAAATGTTTTCAGCCATGTGAATTTTACGTTGTTTCGCGGAGACAAGGTTGCCTTTGTCGGCGTGAATGGATCGGGAAAATCGACCCTGTCCCGCTTGTTGAGTCTAACGGAACAACCCTCCTGCGGTTCGGTTCAATACGGAGAAAGCGTGAATATGGCTTTTTTCTCACAGGAAAGTTCTCAAAATCTGAATTACCGGAATACCATCTGGGAAGAAATAAATTCCGTTCCGGCCAAAGCCTCCGATCAGGATAAACGCAATCTGCTGGGTGCTTTTTTATTCTCGGGTGACGATATTTTCAAGCTAATTTCAGTTCTCTCCGGGGGCGAGAAATCACGTCTGGCTTTGTTGAAGATTATGCTTCTGGATACCAATTTTCTCATTCTTGACGAGCCGACCAATCATCTGGATGTAAAGACCAAGGATATTTTCCAAAATGCGCTGATGAACTATCATGGCACCGTGGCCATTGTTTCGCACGATCGTTATTTTCTCGATCATCTCGTCAATAAAATTTTTGAACTGAAAGATGGAAAGATAAATTATTATCAGGGAAATTACTCTTATTTTATTGAAAAACGCAGGCAGGCGGAGGTTCTGGAGACAGATGCGAAAATGACGCGGCATTCTCCAGAGGGTCCTCCTGTTAAAAATAAGGAGAAAAAGCGTCTCGAGGCCGAAGAGCGGAATAAAAATTACAGAATCAGAGCTCCTCTGGAAAAAGAACTGTCTGTCGTGGAAAAAAAGATAGCATTGCTGGAATCAAAAAAGTCGGACTATGAGGCCGCTTTGTGCGATCCTCAAACCCACAGAGATGCCGCTCAAATTAAAAACATCAGCATGAAATTGAAAGACATCAACGCGGAGGTGGAGAGATTGTATGATAACTGGACGGCATTACACGCAAAAATGGAGGAACTTTTTGTTGCTGGCACTCAGAACAACCGTGATCAGGCCTGAGAAATGATCCGCTTCAACCGCCATCCAGGGATGATCTTTCCGTTTTCTGATACCACGAGACGGGATCGGTGAGAAATTCTTCTGTATCGCGCAAAGAAAGAAAATGTTGACGTTCAATGCCGGCCAGCAGGTTGAAAAAAGCTTTTTCTCTGGGATCGGTGCTTCCTTCTTCCAGTTTGGTATAAAGCGCCATGCCCCTTGCTTCAAAGTCGATCGCCGTGCGGACGGCTTTCAGGTCATCTTCGTTGCCTTTGATACGCGTCGATTTTTTCTCCGACATGGATTTTAAAATATTGCCGGTTAAAGATTTCTTTACTTTCAGCGATACGGTGGAAGGCCATTTCTGCTTCTTTTCCCACTGATCATGCAGCTTTTTTAACATTTCATAATGTTCTTTTTCTTCATCGGCAATTTGCTTAAACATGTTTTTGCCGGCCAGATTCTTTGTGCGGCGGGCATTGGCCAGATAAAACTCTCTTTCGTTGAGTTCATTTTCCAGCGCAAATTTCAGGGCGTTGATTCTTTTATTCATCTTGATACCCCCTTGTATGGATGTTTAAGCAAAAACCATAGCAATTATGCAGTTTGGCAGTTTGTAGTTCATTATAGAAGATATTGGCAATTAGTTCAATACGTATTTCCGGACACAGTGAGGACAGCCCTGGTTTTAAACATTATCCTGATGAACCGTACCCATATGATTCATGTCCCGTCAGCGGCCTGCAGGCTATAACGGACAATGATCTTCCTTCATATCAAGAACATACTCGGCGATATTGTTGCAATGGTCGGAAATGCGTTCCAGATGAATCAGCATTTCAACAAAAATCAGTCCGGCTTCGGTGCTGCACAGGTGTTTGTGAAATCTTTTCAGGTGCTCGTTGCGCGCATCCTTGACTTTGACGTCTATTTCCTCTTCCCGTTGGATCAGCCCGGTGATTTTCATGTTGTCGGGCGCTTCAATCAGCCATGCGGCGTCGTCAAGATTTTGATTAACCAGGGATATTATTTCCTGCAACTCCTTCATGCCGTTTTCGGTAAATTTGATTTTCCTCTCGTTTTTTTGAGCGGCCAGTTCAGCTATCCACACCACGTGATTGCCGATGCTTTCAATATCGCCCGCGATGGCGGTAAAGGAGAAAACTTTTTTAGAAATCTGAGCGGAGGTATCACGCGCCGATATTTTCCATAAAAACCTGACGATTTGAGCGCGCAGATTATTCACCACCATTTCGATGTATGATATGTCTCTGATTCTGCCTTCTTGAGGAACAGTAATCAGATGGATGGCGGTTGAGAACATTTTTCGTGTAAGATGGATTTCTCTCTGCAATTCCTTCTGTACATTATCAAGAGCTTTTTTTGCATGGGATAAGTCTTTGCGATCAAGAAATTCAGGCCAGATAGGCAGCGTTTCATCGTCACCCTTTAAAATGTTCTGCATCAAGGCGGCAAAAGGCTTCAGAAAAAAAATGAAGCAGAGCACAATCACCATATTAATGACAAAATGTCCCAGGACAATCTGCTGCGCCACGCTGGCGGAAAGATTTTTCAGCATGGTCATAAAAAACGGCATAAAGACGAAACACAGCGCAACGCCGATCACTTTAAAGATCAAGTGGGAAATCGCGCTCCTTTTGCCGCTGACCGTCGCCACCGTGCCGGCCATGAGCGCCGTGACCGTCGTGCCGATATTGGCCCCCATAATTACAGGCAGAGCATTTTCCAGGGAAACCAGGTTCTGTTGAGCCAGGAGAGCCATGATGCTGATCGGTATGGCGGAGGCATGAATGATGCCGGTGACGACCATTCCCAGTCCAATCCCGAAAAATGGGTTTTGCGTTTGCGTAAACAAACTCAGAAAGAGGGGAGAATTTTTTAAAGGTTCAACGGCCTGACTGATTAAGTCCAGACCAAGGAATATTAAGCCGAAATAAAATACTGCCTGGCCGGCTCGTTTCCATTTGCTGCGATCCATCAGCCACAGAAGCCCGCCAATAGAGATAAAAACAGGCGAGATTTCCGTAAAATGCCAGACGACAAACTGCACGGTCAGGGTCGTGCCGATATCGGTTCCCAGAATGATTGCCAGAGAACTGTAAAAGCTGATCAGACCGGCGCTGACCAGTCCGACGGTAAGCGCGGTGGAAGCGGACGAACTTTGAAAAATAATCGTTGAAATGGCCCCGGTCAGAAGACCATAAAGCGGCTTTTCCACGGCGTATTTTATGTATTCTTTGATGCGGACATCCATGACTTTACGGACGGCGGAGGCGAGATTAACCATGCCGATGAGAAATAAAACGATGCCGCTGATAATGATCAAAAGTTCTTGAATTGCCACATTATCCCTTTGACTGCCTGATTTGTCATTGCGAGTATTGGCCCGTTGAACCGAGACTCGTCATCTATTTTAAGAATATTTAATCCGGTGTCAACCGACTTTTCTGAATCTGTTTCCTCTTGCGCCGCAGACGGGACAGGTTTCGGAAGCTTCTTTTCCCACTTCATTGCGCGATCAAGGGTTCTTTCCGCTTTCTTCACGTTTTCTGCCGGCGGGGACATAACATGCCCTCCGATTCCATGGTGTATAATTTACCCAGAACACTACCATATAGAAAATCGCTTTTCAATGCCGCGTTTTGTGGTATGTATGAATTGATTTTAAACGAAACGCCATGATTCATAATGGATAATTTTTATGTTTCGCCTTCTTAACAATCGCAATTTTATTTTTGTCTTAGCCATCGTGTCGGGGCTGTTTCTACCGCAGGCCACACCATGGACAACATTCTTCATGATGCCGGCATTGGCTCTGGTGATGACGCTGGCGACGTTGAATGTTTCCAACGACTATTTCCGAAATCTGCGCGCGATCATTAAGCCGTCGGTTGCCGGCATATTTATGAGTTATGTTATCCTGGGGGGAGTGATCCTTCTTCTATCCACCCTGTTGATCGAAAATAGAAATTTGTGGATCGGATTTGTTTTGATTGCCGCAGTTCCACCTGCGGTCGCGGTCATTCCTTTCACGGCTATTCTGAAAGGGAACGTCTCCTACACACTGTCCGGCGCCGTGGCATCCTATCTGGCTGCGTTATTGATCATGCCGCTGATTTTCTGGATATTCATCGGAACCGGATTTGACGATCCTTATAAACTCTTGCGCATTATGTTTTTGCTTATTGTTTTTCCACTGATTGTATCCAGAGCGGTTTTATATTTTAACTGGCAGGAACATCTGGCGCCGGTACGGGGGCCGTTGACCGATTGGGGATTCTTCATTGTTTTGTATTCCATGATCGGCGTCAACAGGGATTTAATTTTCAGTCGGCCGTTGATGGTTGTGCCGATTGCCGGTATTGTTTTTTGTTCAACATTCGTTTTGGGATGGGTGATTAAGAAAACATGTTTTCTTTGCCGGATCGACAAGCGAGATGTCGTGAGTCTGATTCTTCAGGGCACTTTAAAAAATCAGGGCATCGCCGGCGGTCTGGCCATCGCGCTGTTTGAAAAAGAAGCAGCGCTGCCTTCTGCCGTTTACAGCATTTTTATGATTTTATATGTCATGTGGCTGGATTGGCTTAAAAACAGAGCAAATAAAATTGACTGATTCTTTCGCGATCTGATTGCAACGATCCGCAGCAGGCTCTGCATCAGATGTGGCGATCAGTGGCCGGCAGATTGACGATAACATGTCCCGTTTATTCCGGGTCCAGCCGACCGACTTTTACCTTCCTGTTAATCTCGTTCGGGCGTGTTGAGTATTCGAAGAAACACTTTGATATCGGTAGACTCCTCAGACGTTTTTAAACCCAATCAACCGACCCCAGCCATTCATGATTATCCGTTGCATAATATTTTTATTTGATTGACAGCCATGCGTAATTTACTTATAGTGACAATCAACCGAAGCAGATTGTTCACAACCGTTAACCATTCTTGATTCATAAACATTTAATCAGATATTAATCAACGAGAGGGAGATTTTTAATGATGGCAACTCGAACTATATTTGTTACAAAATATGACATGGATCGTTTACTGGAATTGATAGAGGGTGTGAGATCCACCTCCAGATATAATAAGACTAATATCGATCTCCTGGAAAAGGAATTGTATGACGGGGTATTGGTTGATTCTGCCGATGTGCCCCACGATGTGATCACAATGAATTCGAAAGTGAATATCACCGATGTCGAATCCGGAGAAAAAATGACCTATACCCTGGTATTCCCATCCGAAGCAAATATCGCTGAAAACAAACTTTCGATATTGGTTCCGCTAGGCATGGCTCTGATCGGATACCGCGAAGGGGATATTATTGAATGGCCTGTTCCGTCAGGCGTCAGAAAAATAAGAGTGGATCACGTCATCTACCAGCCGGAGGCGGCTGGTGATTACAGCTTATAAAACGATTTTCCGTATCGATTTTTATAAGAGAGATTTGCTGAATGACACCGATAATATGCTGTAAAGCTCGCATGCGGATCTGTCGATCATAGCGGCAGAGACGAATGATCCGGAGAAATTACGAACCGTACTGCTCCGCTATCCACCTCTGGTAAGTGCCGGTTTTGATGTTCTGAATCCATTCCTTTTGATGCAGATACCAATCAACGGTTTTGCGCAGACCGGAAGCAAACGATTCTTCCGGCGACCAGTCCAGTTCTCTTTTTAATTTCGAAAAATCAATGGCGTAACGGCGGTCATGTCCGGGACGATCCTTGACGAACGTAATCAGGTTGCGCCGTGATTTGCCCTCTGTCAAGGGAAGCTGTTCATCAAGAATATCGCAGATCATTTGCACGATGGAAATATTTTCCATTTCCGCTTTGCCGCCGATATTATAAGTCTCGCCGAATTTGTCCGAGGTCATGATGGTCCAGATGGCGGCGCAATGGTCTTCCACGTAAAGCCAGTCGCGGATATTCTTTCCGTCTCCGTAAACCGGAAGCGGCTTGCCTTCCAGAGCGTTGAGCACAATCAAGGGAATAAGCTTTTCCGGAAACTGATAGGGACCGTAATTATTGGAACAGTTGGAAATGGTCACAGGCAATCCGAATGTCTTATCGTAAGCCCGCACCAGATGGTCGGAGGCCGCTTTGGATGCCGAATAGGGGCTGTTGGGACGATAGGGCGTATCTTCACAGAAAAGGCCTTCAGTTCCCAGACTGCCGTAAACTTCATCGGTGCTGACATGATGGAACAGCGTAAATTTCCTGCCGCACGCTTTGGCGCACTCCAGCAGATTAAACGTTCCGACAATATTGGTCTGAATAAAATCGCCGGGTGTTTTTATCGAGCGGTCAACGTGCGATTCGGCGGCGAAGTGACAAACAGCGTCAATATCGTATCGTGAAAATATGTCTGCCAGCCGGGCCAGATCACAAATGTCGGCTTTCTGGAAAATATATTTTGATGGATAACGAGCGGCTATATCCGACAGATTTTCGGGATTTCCCGCGTAGGTCAGCTTGTCAACGTTTATGATTCTTCCGGAGAAATCGCTTTTCCCGATTAAATAACGGATAAAATTGCTGCCGATAAATCCGCACCCTCCCGTGACCAGCAGATTTTTAAATGGGATATTGCGTTCTTTTTTTGGTTTCATCTTTATTCACACTGCCGGGATGAATTGATAAGGCTATTTCAGGAATCCCTGAATGATTCGATTAACCGCCTGATCGTAAGTCAGTCCGAGACTCATGAGCTTGGTCAACTGATCGTTCGCGATTTTGCCGATAGACGCTTCATGAGTCAGTTCGGCGTCGGGATGCAGAGCCTTGAGAGCGGGCATGGTTTCATTCGTGCCGTTATCCATGATTATGGCGTCACATTCGATGTGGCCGAAGCATTTGTTCCTGGCTTCCATGTTGGCGTGAAAGATTTGCTTGGAATGGCCTTTCATCACGGAACGTGAAATCATATTGGCTCTGCTGTTTACACCCTGCAGAATAATGTTGTTTTTGGAAACAGCGGTTTGTTCACCTTCGGTCAAGACCCTTTCCGTGATCAGGAGAAGGCTGCCGGGGCCAAGAGTCGCTTCGTTTAAGCGGTCGGCTTCGTCCACGCCGCTGATTTGAGTCAATTCCATTTCCGCCGCAGCCCCTTCGTCCATCCATATTTTTGTCGTCGGATTGAGAATACGCCGGCCTTTACCTTCCCCCATCGCGAAATGTTTTTCCACATACGTTACTTTCGCTTTTTTGCCCACGTGGAAATCATGGATACCGGCGTGGCCTTCGGTTTCAGAAGAACCGCAATGAATGCCACAACCGGCAACGATGGTCACTTCCGCGCCGTCGCCGATGATAAACGAATTGTAAACAACATCGAACAAACCGGCCTGACTTAAAATGACAGGGATATGCACGGATTCGTTTTTCGTGCCGGGTTTGATTTTTACAATAATGCCGGTTCCCTCCGCATTCGTTTCAATATCAATATTGGCCGAGACCTGTCTTTGCAGGAGCTTTCCGTTCTTTCTGATGTTGTAGGCGCCTTTGGGCAGGCCTTCCAGATCGGCAACGGTTTTTAACAATTTTTTATCTAAGGCATCCAGCATCTTGTTCTCCCTCGCATTTATGATGATAAGCGCAAATACTCAAATCCGTTAACAGCGGCAACGCTTCTTTTAATTGTCCGTTAAAAGCGATTTTTCCTTTGTCGATAATCAACACCACATCCGCTACATCCAGAAAGGCTTTATTGTGGCTGACGACAATGGTTGCTGTTTGCGGTGTGAGTTCTTTTTTCAAAAGGTGGACCATCGGGCCGATGGTCCACAAATCGATGCCGGTGTCGGGTTCGTCGTAGATGGCCAGTTTGGGATTGGCGGCGATTGTCGTCGCCAATTCAATTTTTTTGATTTCTCCGCCGGAAAGCGTGGCGTCAATTTCTTTATCCAGGAAAGACATCGGACAAATGCCCACTCGGCTCACGATTTCCAGAAATTTTTTCTCATCTTCAACACCGGTGACAATGGACAACAAATCGCGAAAAGTGATTCCTTTAAAACGCGCCGGTTGCTGAAAACTGTATGCAATGCCGGATTTGGCACGTTCCGTAATTGAAAGACCGGAAATATCCTTTCCTTCAAAAGATATGGATCCGCTTGATATGGGGTTAATGCCCATGATTAATTTTGCGAGCGTTGTTTTCCCGCTGCCGTTCGGTCCCGTGATGACATAGAATTTCCCTTTTTCAAAGGTAAAATCTATGCCGTCAATGATGTTACGCAGGGCGCCGTTTCCGTCTTCACCGCCGGGGGCGGTAAAATATACTTTATTTAATGTCAGCATGAGTTATCCGTCCTGATTATAAAATGTTAAAACCTGTTCATGAATTAGTTACTGAAAACATTGAAATATTCGAGGGCAATATAGACATAAGTCAAGGCAAAAATCAATGGTGAATGATTACAGGATATCAGCCGGAAGGGAACATCGTTCATGTCGATTACACCGGAAATGCAAAAAAAAAGAATGGCAGCAACTGTAGCCAGCCACAGTTGCTGCCAGGCATTCTTCGTTCGGAATGCGATCAGGAAAATTTTATTCGCATCCCCTTCAAAATTTGCTCTCCGAAAGAACTACGCTGCTATTTTTTCTTAGCAACTTTTTTCTTGGGAGCCGCTTTTTTCTTTGCAACTTTTTTTACAACTTTTTTCTTGGGAGCTGCTTTCTTTACGACTTTCTTTGCCACTTTTTTCTTTGCTGCTTTCTTTGCTGTTGCCATCAGGTGAAGCCTCCTTTATAAAAATTGTTGGATTAAAATATGTCCAATGTCTTCTTGAGAATGAATTTTACTTTGTTTTTGTTGTCACGTCAACAAAAAATATAAAAAAATGTTAAATATTTTAATGGTTGCGCCTTCGCGAAAAGAATTTTTGTTTTTAAAAATTAAAAAAATAAATGCGCATGGTGAATATGAATACTCTGCAGCTCCCGTCCACACTGCATTTCCCGAGGAACGATTGTGATGATTAAAATGAATCGCCACGATAAAAAAGGTCGATGACGACGGTTGCGCTCAGATATGAGAAAAAATATTTATTGGCGTGAAAAATAAAAAAAGCGATAAAAAAATATTTCAGAAAAAAATTTTAACCCGAAAAGACAAATTTAATTTATGCATTTTTATAAATAAGATCTGGCGCCGATATATTGATGGGTAAAATAATCGGATGATAGATGATCAATACGAATTTCCTTGCCCTGTGATGAAGCGTGGATGAATTTGTCGTCTCCAATGTATATTCCGACATGTGAAACATGATGATTTCCCCGGTCTGTGAAAAATACCAGATCGCCTTTCTGCAATTCATCTTTGTCGACGGCATCTCCCGCGGCGTATTGTTTCCGGGAATTGCGGGGAAGATTCAGGCCGTTGAGCTGATAAACGGTCATGGTCAATCCGCTGCAATCGAATCCGTCATCGGGAGAGGCTCCGCCCCAGAGATAGGGAACGCCGAGAAAATCTCTGGCTGTCGTGACAATGGATTCCCTGAGGTAGTCGGTTCCGTATTGCTTTTGACGGGCCACGGAATAATCTTCGGGACGGACGATATAAAATTCCTCAATAACCTTTGCGTCGATCAGTTCCAGGGCTCTCGTCTTGGCCAGGTCCTTGGTGCTGAAATTACCGAAACGCACTTTGAAAAATTTGTCACTGGCCAGAAAATAGGTGGCATCAAGTCCGTGATTGATTTTCAGCCGTTCCGTCAAACGAACCGCATTTTCCACATTTCGAAAAGCGCCCGCCTGTATCGTATAGCCCATGAGGTTTAAAGCAGGTTTGTATCTGGGCGCCGAAGCAACTCTCCGATGATGCGCCTTGCCCGAGCAGGCCAGCATCAGCGTAAAAAATAAAAACAGACAAATGATCAGCCGGTATTTTTTCATGACTCTATTTTCCATCTGGCACTCACATAATGTTTTGCCTGTTCGGGGGACTGGATGCGTCCTTCCAACTGTTCTTCCTCCAACGCGAGAAGAATGTCTTTGATGATTTTACCCGGAGTAAATCCCATGGCGATCAAATCGTTTCCGGTTAATAAACGAGGAGGATGCAAATCGTCAAGCGCTAAAATCTGTATCTGCTCGCGGCAAAACTCATAATTGTCCAGCATTCCGTGACTGGCCAGACAATCGAGACGATGCAGCTTCAGATGAAGATCGAAATCGGGCATGCGCAGGAATCTTTTCAGACGCCCCGGCCGCATCTTTCGGACATTCATAAATACCATATGCTGACGAATTAAATGGAGGACCGTTTCTTTTTGCACGCGGGAAAAACGCAATCGCTGCATGATATCCTCGGCAATTTCCTCTCCCTTTTGAACATGGCCGTAAAAATGAATCCCTTTCTCATCTTCACTTCGGGTGACCGCCTTGCCGACATCATGTAAAAGCGCTCCCCAGGCCAGGCAAATATTATTTTCTGTTTCTCCGTCAACAGGCAACTGCTCCAGCATATCCAACGTATGACGCCACACGTCGCCTTCCGGATGAAAAAGCGGCGGTTGTTCCACACCTTTCAGTTTGTCAACTTCCGGTAAGATCTCTTTCAGAAGATCTGTCTGCATCATCAGCTCGAATCCTCTACGAGCGCCGCCGCGAGTCAGAATTTTATTGAGTTCTTCTCTGATGCGTTCGGCGCTGATGCGATTTATCTTGGAGACGTTATCTCTGATGGCTTCCAGAGTGGCCGGTTCGATTCGAAAATCCAGATTGGCTGCAAAGCGGATCGCTCTGAGCATCCGCAGATAATCCTCGCCGAATCGTTTATCAGGATCGCCGATGGTTCTGATAATTCGATGGTCGATATCGGAACGGCCGTTGACATAATCTATGATGGCTTCGGTATCCGGATCCATGAGCAGGCCATTGATGGTGAAGTCGCGACGGAAAACATCTTCCTTTGCGGAGGAAAAACGAACCTGCGAGGGGTGGCGGCCGTCTTCGTAAATGTCGTCACTGCGGAACGTGGCAACTTCGTAGGGATGACCGTTCAATACGACTGCAATCACGCCGAACTTTGCGCCGATGGATAGGGTGTGAGAAAAGAGATTGGTCACCTGATCGGGAAGGGCCGATGTTACGATATCGTAATCACTGGAGGCATGACCGAGAATAAAATCACGTACGCAGCCGCCGACAAAGTAAGCTTCATGACCGGATTCTCTCAACCGGTGGACGACTTCTCTGGCATGACAACGCTTGATGTTTTCAATCAAGAATATATTCCTTTCCTGATTATTTCTTGCCTAATTTGATTGCGCAGAATTCTCCGCACATGGTGCAGCCTTCGTTTTTGGCGCTTTTGCTCTTTTCCAGAAGCGCAATGGTTTTTTGGGGATCAATGGACAAGTCCACCTGTCCCTGCCAGTCAAAATTTTTCCGGTACAGAGACATCTTTCTGTCTTTTTCGCGTGCTTTATTCACGCCCTTGGCAATATCGGCAATGTGCGCGGCGATACGCGCGGCAACGACGCCGTCGCGAACATCGTCCAGCGTCGGCAGGCGCAAGTGCTCCGCGGGAGTTACGTAACAGAGAAAGTCGGCGCCGGCCGCTCCGGCGATGGCTCCGCCGATTGCAGAGGTGATGTGATCGTAACCCGGCGCGATATCCGTCGGCAAGGGTCCCAGCACGTAGAAAGGAGCGTTCTGACAAATTTCTTTCTGAAGCTTGATGTTGGTTACGATTTCCGTCAGGGGAACATGACCCGGACCTTCAATCATCACCTGCACGCCGACGGCGCGCGCGCGAGCCGCCAATTTGCCCAGAATGATTAATTCCTGAAGTTGTGCCTGATCGGTGGCATCGTCAATCGCACCGGGCCTTAGCCCGTCTCCGAGGCTCAAAACCATATCGTAGCGACGGGCGATTTCCAGCAATCGGTCATAATCTTCGTAAAGGGGATTTTCTTTTTTATTGCAATCCATCCAGTTGGCCGTCATCGAACCGCCTCGGCTGACAATGCCCAGAATTCTTTTTTGTGATTTCAGCGCAGACACGCTCAATCGGGTGACGCCGCAATGAACCGTAATGAAATCCACACCGTCTCTGCCGTTTTCTTCAATCACCTCAAAAATATCATCCGCCGTCATTTCCGATATGGCCTTTCCTTTTTGGATCATTTTGACCGCCGCCTGATAAATCGGCACGGTGCCGATTGCCACCGTTGATTTTCTCATGACTTTTTTTCTAATGGCGGCCAGATTACCGCCGGTGGATAAATCCATCACGGCATCAGCGCCCGCATCAACGGCAATCTTCAGTTTCTTCAATTCCAGATTTAAATCGGTATGATCTTTGGATGTGCCGATATTGGCGTTTGTTTTGGTGCGCAAACCCTTGCCGATCGCCAGCGGCTTGATGGTTTGATGATTGATGTTGCGGCAGATGACGATGGTTCCTTCTGCGATGCCTTTGCGAATATATTCAGGCGCGACATTTTCCTCTCTGGCCGCGATTTTCATTTCTTCAGTCATCAGGCCTTTGCGGGCTTTTTCCAGTTGTGTCATTTTATCCTCCAGAAGATTTAAGCGATTTCAGAAATCGCATGGTTCTTTAAAATATTTCTCCAAAAACATTGACCGATCCGTAGCCTTTTCCCGGAATGACTGCGTCTTTGATGGCGGCAGCAACGATTATTTTCGCCTGCAGGGCAGCGTCCGTGACGCTTTTTCCCCGGGCGATACCGGACGCCAGCGCCGAAGCGTAGGTGCAACCTGTGCCGTGCGTGTTGCGGGCATTGATCTTTTCAGAAGAAAATTCGCAGTAACCGGTTCCGTTGTACAGGATGTCGGTCACGTCGGTATTTTTATTGCCCGGTAAATGTCCGCCTTTGATGACAACATGCTCAACGCCGGATTCACGAATTTTAGCGGCAGCGTCTTTCATATCGGGAATCGTTTTGATTTTCATTTTCGATAGGATTTCCGCTTCGGGGATGTTCGGCGTAACGACAAAGGCGAGAGGCAGAAGCTTTTGCAGTAGCGTCTGTCTGGCTTTGCCGGTCATCAGATGTTTTCCGCCCTTGGCGATCATGACCGGATCAACGACAATTTTCTTAAGATCGTATTTTTTAATTTTATTGACCACTGTCAGTATGATTTCGTCCGTGGGAAGCATTCCGGTCTTCACCACGTCGGTTCCTATATCTCTTAACACCGTATCCAGCTGTTTGCTGACGAATGCCGGCGCAACGGGATAAATCCCCGAAACTCCCCGGGTGTCCTGGGCGGTCACTGCCGTTATAACACTTGTTCCCCAGCAGCCGCAAACGCTGACAGCTTTCACGTCCGCCTGAATGCCGGCGCCGCCGCTTGAATCGGAACCACCGATGCATAACACTTTAAATGGCTTCATCGTTAAAGCGCCTCCGGGAATAAGTTTTTCTTCCGGTATTTGATGATCAGAAGTTTTCCCGTCTCAATTTTAATATCGGCATGGTCTTTGCCGATTATATTGCTGATCCCGCGGGATTGACCCATTTTCAAATTCCCGTTTTCCAGGGGGTAGCGAAATCCGGAAAGAGTTATTCCCGTGACTTCGGGAGTCAGCGCCAGCAAAGAAACCGTTTTCCCCGTATCATTGATGAAATATGCTTCCCGGTTCATCAGAAATATTTCACAATATTCATCAATCAGCAAAGTATCAACACCTTTTTCCTGTCCTTTTAAAAGAAGAAGGATATTCGCCAGTGCGTGATCAATCCTGCCGCCCAGGGCGCACCAGATTAATATTTTCTCCGGTTTCAAATTCAGCGCGTAATCCAGCGCCAACTCCGTGTCGGAGAAATCCTTATCCGCCGGATATTTTATGATCTTGATCTCTTGAGCGTCATAATGGGCCAGTTGAGCGGGATCCACCGAATCCATGTCGCCGATAATCACATTCGGTTTTATGTTCGAGGTCTGCAGGTGACGCAATCCGCCGTCGCAGACGATAATCAGCAACCCCTTCGTTCGGCTGATTTGACTGCTGAAAAATTCAGGGTCAACGGAACATCCTCCGCTGATGATCATGATTTGCTGGTACACGTAAATATCCTAAAAACGAATCTGCTTTGCGTATCCGTCATAACGGTATCGTTGATTTTGTGAAAATTTATTATAATAAATTATAAAAAGCAAATTGTTTCATGTCGATGATTTTCAGGGATTCGGTGAAAGGCCGGAAGACGAAAATATCGAAATTCATAAAAAATTAAATCTTGACAAAAATATTTATGTTTGTTTTTTTAATCACATATCCATTGTATTGGCCTGATGCAGAGCACGGAGCGTTGAGATTGCACCAACAGGACGAAATTTGAATACTGCATAAAGGAGATAACTGAATATGAGAAAAACATCATATTGGTTATTGATTGTTTTGTCGACGTTAATATGTATTTCCTGCGGCAAAGATGAACCGGAATTATCTTCGATCAATCCCGGACTTTACGAAATCAATCACGATATTAAATACGCGGGACAACTGGTCATTCTCAAGCAACGTGTTCGCTATAATGCCGACGGAACTTATGAAGCGACAAATTTCCAGAATGACGCGGCGGTTGAAGAGCTCCGGGGAAAATACAAAGTGGAGAACAGACAGCTTGTGTCGTACGATACGCAACGCCGACTGATCGTTCAGGAAGGGACGTGGACGCCCAAAAAAGAAAATTCAAGGGTAGATCTTCGCAGGATTAAAAAGGGAAGCTACCAGTATTTTTTCAAATATCCCGATGAAAGAATGCGGGAAAAATATAAAGGCCTTGGCCTTTCGGAAGGCTGGAAGACCTACAAACGCATTAGCGACTAGACGAGCCGACGTGAAAACAGGTCGGCCAGTCCTTCTATGGTTTAAAGAAAAATTGCCGTTGAAAGTATTTCCAGAGTTTTCCGCCGCAGTCGGATCTAATCTTTTTCCATTTCTTTATTGATCAAGTATTTGGCGATAACGGCATTCGTCGAATAATCCTGTTTTTTCCCTTTCGAGATTTGCCTGAGGACTTTCATGTCGGATTTCCAGACGATGTCGCCGGGTCCGATAAAGCAATGGCTTCCGGGAGTGTATTCGGAACGGACCGCGCCGTCTTTATAGTAATAGTATTCCTTGCTGGTTTCCGTGGGAAAACTGCGCACGGGAGGCGGAACATCCGTGGGAAGAAACCAGAGTTTGATTTCGCGTTCCGCATCCTGCGGATTTGCCGAAGCGTGAATAAGATTATCTGATCTGTCTCCGATGAATTTTCCTTTTTCATCATACAGCGGAATGATGGTTCCCAGCGCGCGAATACACCCCGGTCTCTGGGCTCTGGCCTCGTGCGGATTGGTATTGCCGCAGATTTCCCGAATATGTTTGATGGCGTTTGGCCCCCGATAGATGATTGCGATGACCCTGCGTTTCGATGGTTCGTCCGGATAATGCAGATAACCGCGAATATATTCCAGGAGAGAGGGATAGAAAAACTTTCCTTTATGTTCCGCGTAGTGTTCTTCGGCCAGCGCCAGATTTACCGAAACAACCTTCAGCGCCGCGAAACGTAAACCGGTATGGAATTCGGAAAATTGTGACAGGATGTAACCGGTCAGCGAATTCTTTAAGGCGTCCGGTTTTATCAGGACCAGGGAACTTTCTCGATTTTGTTCAGACATTTAAAACTCCTTATTTTAAATAGGTTACTAAAATAATCTTTCTGAGAAAACAGGCTTAAAAAGCGGGCGAAGTATAAGAGAAGTAATGCTTTGTGTCAACAAAATATATGGGGACGAGATTCATCCAATTTTTGGCGGGAAATCCAGTCCTTCAGGGATTGTAAGGCCTGATGAACGATGAGAGCGTTTCTTTCCTTTTTACCGGCTCTTTTCCCCGGTGAAGTAACGAGCAGACCGAAATTAATGTTCATCGGCTGAAATCTGTCAGCATGTTCGGGAGACGTGATATATTGAATCAGAGCGCCCAGCGCCGTGTTGACGGGAGGCGGCTCGGATTTTATCCCTTCCGTCATCAACGCCGCATTCACCCCGGCCAGAAGACCCATGGCTGCCGATTCCACGTATCCTTCCACGCCGGTAATCTGTCCGGCAAAGAATACATTCTCATGATTTTTGAGATGCAGGGACGGCGAAAGCAGGGAAGGGGAATTGATGTAGGTATTGCGGTGAATGCTGCCGTAACGGGCAAATTCAACCTTCTCCAGGCCGGGAATGAGGCGAAAAATCCGGCGCTGTTCCGGCCAGGTCAGTTTTGTCTGAAATCCCACCAGATTAAAAAGAGTCCCGGCGGCGTTTTCCGTGCGCAATTGAACAACCGCGTAGGGTTTGCTGCCGGTATGAGGATCAATCAATCCCACCGGTTTCATCGGGCCGAACGCAAGACTCTTTTCGCCGCGCGCGGCCAGCACCTCAATCGGCAGACAGTTTTCGAAATGGCGGGCTTCCTCAAAATCCCTGGCGGCGACTTTTTCTCCCGCCAGTAATGCCTGATGGAATGACTCGTATTCGTCGCGGTTCAGGGGACAATTCAAATAATCCGGCGTTCCCTTGTCATAACGCGACGCCCAAAAGACCTTGTTCATATCAATGGAATCCGCTTCGACAATCGGCGCGATGGCATCATAAAAGTATAACGATGATCTGCCCAGCAGATAAGAAATTTCCCGCGCCATTGTTTCGGAGGTCAGCGGTCCGGTGGCAATGATCGTTATGGTATCGTTCGGGATGGTGGTCACTTCACACCGGTGAAGGGTGAAGGCTGTTTGTTCACGGAGGCGGGCTTCCACCTCGCGGGCAAACAGAAGGCGGTCAACAGCGAGAGCGGAACCGGCGGGCACGGCGGTTTTATCCGCAGCTTTCATAATCAACGAATCCAACCGGCGCATTTCTTCCTTGAGCAGACCGGGTGCATTATCGAGGGAATTGGACTTGAGGGAATTGCTGCAGACCAGTTCCGCCAGATTTTCCATCGTATGGGCGGGAGAAAATTTTTGCGGTTTCATCTCATACATCTCAACCGCATGGCCGCGCCGAAGCAACTGCCAAGCCGCCTCACAACCGGCTAGGCCGCCGCCGATAATTGTCACACGATGATCCATCAGGATTCTGTTTTTGCTTTAGGGATTTTTTTGATGTTCTTGCATTCCGGGTAACCGGTGCAGCCGAGGAACTGGCCGTAACGGCCGCGTTTGACGGCCATGGGCTTGCCGCACAGCTCGCAAACTTCATCCGAGAGAATGACATCCTGTTTGGCCGCCTTTCCGTCCTTGTCCAGTTTTTTGATGTTTTTGCATTCGGGATAACCGGTGCAGCCGAGGAATTGTCCGTAGCGGCCGCGCTTAACGGTCATGGGTTTGCCGCACAGCTCGCAGACTTCATCGGTCGTCGGCGTTGCCTGCGCGACGATTTCGCCGTTTTCGTCTTTGGCCGCGGTCATCGTGTTTTTGCATTCGGGATAACCGGAGCAGGCGAGGAACTGGCCGAAACGTCCCTCTTTGACAATCATATTTTTGCCGCACTTGTTGCATTTGATATCCGTAGTCCTGGTTTCCACGTGTTTGACCTTTCCGTTTTCGTCATGGGTGAAATTCATGGTGTTTTTGCATTTGGGATAATTGGAACAGCACAGAAACTTCCCGTTTTTCCCCCAGCGAATCACCATGGGGGACTGGCATTTCTCGCAGATCAGATCGGTTGGCGTTTCTTCCTTTTTGACGTTTTTCATTTCCGCCTTGGCTTTTTTCAGCTCGTCGGCGAAAAGCGCGTAAAATTCTTTGAGCGTCTCCACCCGCTTGCGTTCGCCGGTTTCAATGGCGTCCAGTTTGTTTTCCATATCCGCGGTGAAGGCGATTTCCAGAATGGTCGGGAAACTTTTTACCAGAAGATGCGTCACCATCATTCCCAATTCCGACGGATAAAATTTCCCTTTTTCCAGCTTCACATATTCGCGTTCCTGAATCGTGGAAAGAATCGCGGCGTAAGTGCTGGGGCGTCCGATGCCTTTTTCTTCCAGCTCGCGCACCAGCGACGCTTCGGAAAAACGCGGCGGCGGTTGTGTGAATTTCTGTTCCGTATTCAGATGGAGCAGTTCCAATTCTTCTTTTTCGCTGACTTCCGGCAGGAGTTTGTCCATTCCATTCCCGTTGCCGTTTTCATCCTTGTCATCCTTGCCTTCCGTATAGACGATCGTGAAGCCGGGGAATTTCATGATCTGCCCCTGTGCGCGGAAAAGACAATTGGCGCCGGCGATATCGATGGTGGTCTGATCGAGAATTGCCGGATTCATCTGACTGGCGACAAAGCGGTTCCAGATCAGTTGATAAAGTTTGAATTGATCGGCGCTCAGATACTGCTTGATGTCCTGCGGTTTATAAGTCATGCGGGACGGACGAATCGCTTCGTGGGCATCCTGCGCTTTTTGCGTGTTTTTGTACGTATGAGGCTTATGCGGCAGATAATCCGCGGAATAACTTTCTTTGATGTAGTCGCGAACATCTTTGATGGCTTCTTCGGATATCCGGTAGGAATCCGTTCTCATGTATGTGATGAGACCCACGGACCCTTCCTTGCCCAGTTCAATGCCTTCATAAAGCTTTTGCGCGACCATCATGGTCTTCTTGGCTGAAAAACGAAACCAGCGCGATGCTTCCTGCTGCAATTTACTGGTGGTAAACGGGGGCGGCGCCGTGCGTTTGACTTCCTTCTTTTCCAGTTTTTCAACGAAAAATTCCGCCTGCTTGATTTTATCGGCAAGCATCGCGGCCTGTTCGCCGTTGGTCACTTTTGCTTTTTTACCGTCGACTTTGTGAAGTTTCGCTTCAAAAGGGGGTGGATTTTTACCTTCGAATTTAGCCGTCAGATTCCAGTATTCTTCGGGCTTGAAATTTTTTATTTCGTCCTCCCGGTCGCAGATCATCCGGACGGCGACGGACTGAACGCGCCCCGCGCTCAATCCCCGTTTGACCTTGTCCCACAGCACCGGGCTGATTTGATAACCGACCAGACGATCCAGAATGCGGCGGGTCTGCTGCGCTTCATATTTATTGAAATCCAGTTGCAGGGGATTTTTGATGGCCTCGGTAACGGTATCTTTGGTTAAATCGTTGAAGAGGACACGGTAGACGTTTTTGTTTTTGGTGTTGAGAACTTCATTGATATGCCAGGCAATGGCTTCACCTTCGCGGTCCGGGTCGGGAGCCAGATAGATGTTCTCGGCGTTCTTCGCCGCTTTTTTCAGTTCATCGATGGTTTTCTTTTTCGTTTCGATGATGCTGTACGACGGCTCGAAATCTTTTTCCAGGTCAATGCCCAGTTTGCTTTTCGGCAAGTCTTTAATATGACCCATCGAAGCGACGGCATTAAAATCGTTTCCGAGAAATTTTTTTATCGTTTTAACTTTTGTGGGAGACTCTACAATAACCAAAGAATTTGCCATAAACCCATTCTCTCTTAAAAAAATAGAAAGCCCCTATAAATGGAAGAAAATAATTTGTAAAGCTATTTTTATAATCTTCCTTTCATTTTATTGTTTAAATGTTCGGAAAATAATAGTTTTATTGATTAGTTTGTTCTTTCTGCAGAAAAAAATTTTCCGGGGTGCTGCCGGACAATTCCTTTGAGTTCCATGGTGGTCAAGGCGCTGAGAATATCGGCGGACGAAAAACCCGTTAAAGAAATCAAATCATCAATGTGCATGCGTTTTGGGGAAACCAAATCGTATAATTTCTGTTCGACTGCATTTAATTTTTCCACGCGAGGGCTTGAAGCATTCAATGTCTCGGGAGTGGAAAATCCTTTTAACGGTTTTCTCTGTTCTATCTGCGGCAGAATTTCTTCCAGAATGTCCTCCGTGTTTTCAATGAGCTTGGCTCCCTGTTTGATCAGTTTGTTCGTGCCGCGCGAACCGGCGGAATCAATACTTCCCGGTACTGCGAATACTTCGCGTCCCTGTTCCAGAGCCAGCCTCGCCGTAATCAACGAACCGCTTTTTTCGCCTGCTTCCACAATAACAACGCCGTAGGACATGCCGCTGATAATGCGGTTGCGCGCCGGAAAGTTTGTTGAACGCGGCGGCGTTCCCATGGGGAATTCGGAAATCACGGCGCCGTTTTCGATAATATCCGCAAATAATTTTTTATTTTCCGGAGGATAAATAACATCCAGGCCGCTGCCCAGAATCGCAACGGTTCTTCCATGAGCGGTTATGGCGCCGCGATGAGCGGACGAATCGATGCCCCGGGCCATCCCGCTGACCACCGTCACGCCCTGAAGGGCCAGATCACGGCTGATTCTTTCCGTCGTGTACTTGCCGTAGGTACTGGCGGCGCGGGAACCGACAATGGCTATGTTGATGTCTTCGTTGTTCAAGTTTCCCCGCACATATATATAAGGAGGCCGATCGTAGACATTTAACAGTTGCTGAGGGTAGGATTCGTCTCGGTAAGTAACTATTTTAACATTGTATTTATGAATAAGTTCAAGTTCTGCTTTAATGTTGTCCCAGCCTCTGAAATCAACAATGGCTGTTGCAATCCGGCTGGAAATTCCTTCTGTTCGTTGCAGGTCGGAAACGGAAGCGCTAAAAACAGCAGCAGGAGAGCCGAACCTGTCCACCAGCGCCGGAAAAGAGACATAGCCGATGCCCTTGATTGATTTTAGCGCAATCCAGTACTTGAGAATTTCATCATTCATAAATGCCCCGAGCAAAGAACGTTATTGAAAAGATGATTTGGTTCCCGGAAAAATTCACAGCAAACTACATCTTGTCTGCCGGATGTGTCAAGTTTTTTCAAAATGATGATCCGTTGTATGAATGAACAGTGAAAATATGAAATTCTTAAAACAGTTGCTTAATTTTAAGCTTTGAGCTAGGAAACCATCAACGTTTCCAAGAGGTCGTTATGTTTAAGATAAAAATTTTCTTTATTTTTTTTATCACCGTATTTTTTATTTGTATGCCTGCCGGTTTTGCTCAAAACGCAACAAAATTGCAGAAAATTCCGGTTGTCGTCAAGCCGAACGTTCAAAAGCCGGTAGCGCAAGAAACGAAAAAACCGAAACCGGGTCTGACCGTCACTCCGGCGGAAGTTCATTTGGGTATTGTTTCGTTCGAAAAGTCGGGTGAAGGAACATTCAATTTAAAGCATACCGGACCCGGCATGATCCATTGGTCGATTCA